>ERZ1023621.36-NODE-36-length-36827-cov-9.135212_pt1 | contig 36827 bp, 25 predicted proteins | sample MGYA00380330_ERZ1023621 | MGnify/ENA primary metagenome ERZ1023621 (study PRJEB33179, sample SAMN07448975) | human gut metagenome | biome: Human-gut; feature: Human associated habitat; material: Faeces | host: Homo sapiens | place: India: Bhopal | collected...
CTATAGCGAATGGCTCACCTACAGCGAGATGAAGCGTGTACCCCACTCTTACCTGCTCGACTTCAGCAGCAAGCCCAAGTGGAGCTATGTGATGGGTATCGAGATGGAGGGAATGCTCGACACCTACGAGCACTACAAGGAAGGCAACAATGCCATCCTCGACTACCTGAAGGAATATCCTGCCAAGATGATCGATGAGAAAGGCAACATCACTGGCTACAAATACGAAGACTTCAACCTCGACAATGTGCGTACTGCCAAGTTCATCCTGCGCATGCACAACCTCTTCCCTACCAAGGGAACAGAGAAAGCACTGAAGACACTCTTCAAGCAGTTGCAGAACCAGCCTCGCACCAAGGAGGGAGTTTACTGGCACAAGGCTATCTACGCCAACCAGGTATGGCTCGACGGTATCTTCATGGGACTGCCATTCTACTGCAACTATGCCGTACAGACCATGAAGCCCAAGAAGGCAGAGAAATATCTCAACGATGCGGTAGACCAGATGGTGAAGACCGACTATCGCACCTACGATGAGAAGACGCAGCTCTGGAAGCACGCATGGGATGAGACCCATCAGCAGTTCTGGGCAAACAAGGAAGACGGCAAGAGCCAGCACTGCTGGGCAAGAGCCTTGGGATGGTATGTGATGGCTATGACCGAGTGCCTCGACGCCATGCCCGAGAACTACGCACGCCGCCAGGAGGTGATCGACCTGCTGAACAAGGCGATGAAGAGTGTGGTGAAGTACCAGGACAAGAAGACGGGTGTATGGTACGACGTGCTCGACGTGAAGAGCGACAAGAACTATCTGGAGAGCACAGCCTCTTCGATGTTTGCCTATGTGCTGCTCAAGGGCTACCGCAAGGGCTACCTCTCTGAGGAATATCTCAAGGCTGGCGTGAAGGCATACAATGGTATCTTGAAACAGTTTATCAAGGTAAACGCCGACAAGACCATCAGTCTTACCCGCTGCTGTGCAGTAAGCGGCTTGGGCCCTGGCCCTGGCCCATACGTCAAGAAGCCCAACTACAAGCGCGACGGCAGCTTCGAATACTATATGAGCGAGCCTATCCGCGACAACGATGCCAAGGGCGTAGGTCCTTTCATCTGGGCAAGTCTCGAAATGGAACAGCAGGGACTTATCAAGTAACTCTATAAAAACAATCAGGCTAACAAATGAAGAAATCATTATCTATCATTGCAGCCTCACTCATCAGCATATCTACCATGGCACAGGCTCCTGCTTTCCCAGGAGCCGAAGGCCATGGTAGATTTGTTACTGGAGGTAGAGGCGGAAGAATCGTACACGTAACGAATCTCAACGACAGCGGAACAGGTTCTTTCAGAGAGGCTGTCAAGTCGGGCAAAAGAATCATCGTCTTCGATGTAGCGGGCGTCATCGCCCTGAAGTCTGACTTGAAGATAGCAGACAATATTACCATCCTCGGACAGACAGCCCCTTCGCCAGGCATCACCCTGCGCTATTATACGGTTCAACCGGGTAGCAACAATATCATCCGTTTCATTCGCATTCGCCGTGGACAGGAGAAGAACATCAACGATGGTGCTGATGCCTCATGGCAGCGCAACAAGACGGGTATCATCTTCGACCACTGCTCCTTCAGCTGGAGTATCGACGAGGTGGCTTCGTTCTACGACAACAACAACTTCACCATGCAGTGGTGCACCGTGGCAGAGAGCCTCACCAATCCCGGTCACTCCAAGGGTGCTCATGGCTATGGCGGCATCTGGGGTGGTAAGTTAGCAAGTTTCCACCACAACTTCGTAGCTCATCTCATGAACCGTGGTCCCCGTTTCAATGGTGCCCGATATGGTTGGACGGGCTATACCGACAACAAGGAATACAGCACCTATAAGTGGCAGAACACCGTACAGGCAGAGAACGTAGACTTCCGCAACTGCGTGATGTATAACGCTCAAGGCACCTGCTATGGCGGTCCTGGTGGCGGACAAATCAATATTGTCAACAACTACTACAAGGCTGGTCCCAGCCATAGTTTGAAAGGTACAACTCTCAATGGACTCAAGGTGGATGTGAGCACAGGTAAAGAGCGAGGAAGCCAAGACCGTATCACCCTTGTCACACTTTCTACACAGAGCAACTCCGACAAAAACCATCCTGAACTATACGACATGACCAGTCGTTACTATATCAATGGTAATACGACCGAGACCACGAAAGGCTCGAAAACTGCTAATAAAGACTGGAAAGGTGTCAGCTACGACAAGGGTATTCCAAGTCTGAACGGCGAATACTATAGTCCGGACGCCAACAACTACTATGGCGATGCTGTGGCTCATACCACTATCAGCGGCAAGTCGTGTGTCAAGATTAAGATGGATGAACCAGCTCCTACAGGACAAGTAACCACCCACTCTGCTGCCGAAGCATACAAAAAAGTTTTAGCCTATGTAGGTGCATCCCTCTATCGCGACGAAATAGATGCCCGATACATGGAAGAAGCCAAGACAGGTACAGCCACCTATAAGGGAAGCATCACCAATTCGCCTGGTATTATAGATAAGGTGTCAGACGTGAATGGATATACAGAAGCCAACTTTGGCACAGGCTCTCGTCCTACTGGATTCGACACCGACAAGGATGGTATTCCTGATGAATGGGAAAAGGCGAATGGCCTGAATCCAAACGACGCTTCTGATGCCCTCACCTACTCGCTCGACAAGAAGGGTTATTATACCGACATCGAAGTCTATGCCAACTCACTGGTAGAGAACATCATGAAGTCAGAAAACCAGGATGCCCTTTCAGGAGTAGAAGAGTATTATCCAACTTCTATCTCTACAGGCATCAGCCAGACGGTTGTCGACAAAGGCGAAGTGGCTTCCATCACGTATTATGCCCTCAACGGCTCTCGTCTCAATGCCCCTGCCAAGGGTATCAGCATCAGAAAGATAACCTACAGCAATGGCAAAACCGCAACAGACAAAGTAATTAAATAAAGAAAAGCCTATCGTTCATGGTCGAAAAAGGGATGTTTTATGTCCTTTTTTCGACCTTTTTGCATTTTAATCGAAATTTAATGCCTTTTTTAGAACAACCTATTTATTTTTTTACTAACTTTGCAAAAGAAGATAAGAGCAATCGGCAATCTGAAAGTTGTCTTTCATTGCGCCCGTTTGCAATTTCTTCACCTAAGAGTTAAATAAAACATTAATTAATCTTTTAAATCTTACGTTTATGAATAAAATTTTACGCATTTCAATGATCGCTGTTTTGGCATTTATTGCTAATTTCAGCTTTGGACAGGAAGTAACTTTGGACTTTACTAACAACACAACCTGGAAATTTCCTGAAGGAAATACAAATGGAGCAACAGAAGCTGCACAGTTTTCTAATGGCACATACACCATTACTGTAGAAGCCCCAACAGCTTATTACTGGTTTCCTTCTAACAGTGCTCTTTTATATGGCAAAAAAGATGCAACTATTACCCTGCCAAAATTTAATTTTGACGTAGAGCGAATTGACATTATTGGAGCAGCTGGAGCATCGGGAAAAACTACAAGAAACATTTTTGTTGGCAATACTGCTGTAAGCACAGAAACAAAAAGCGCCAAAGGAACCCACGAATATGAAATCAAAGCAGACAATCAAGCTGCAAATACTGAGTATATCATAAAGGTGACAAATGCTAATAACGACCAAATCCAGAAGATCTTAATCTGGAAAAAAGGCACTACAAAACCTACAGAAACACCAACAGCAGCAAACATAGCTGCATTCAAGGCTTTGGCAAGTGAAACAACTGCTACTTTAACTCTCAAGAATGCGCAAGTAGTTTACAAGAACGTTTACACAACAAAATCAGGTGCAACAAACACAGAGTACTATGTTCGCGATGCATCAGGTGCTATTCTGTTCTTCAATACAGATTTGGAATTAAATGTAAATCAGGTAATCAATGGTACAGTAGAGGTTACATACTCTCCTTTCAACGAGTTGCCTCAGGCTACAAAAACCGCAAATACATCTGCAGAAAAGTTAACTATTACAGACGGAGAAACCGCAGTTCCTACAAAGGTTACTGTAGCAGACCTCACATCAAATAAATATCTTTGCGATCTTGTAACAGTAGAGAATGCAAATATAATATCTGAAACTTCAGGAACTTATACCAATCAATATCTCACAAATGGTACTGATAAAGTTATGATTTACGACAAGTTTAAAACCAAGACAAGCATCACTGACGGTGAAGGTCTTGACGTAACTGGTATCTTAGTCACAGCTAAGTTGAGCGGTAACATCATTAAAGAATTTGCTCCTATTTCTGCTCCTATACCAACAGGCATCAACAACATCACAACCGATGCAACACTGGAGAATGCTCCTGCATTCAACCTCGCAGGTCAGAAGGTAGGTAAGGCATACAAGGGTGTAGTCATTAAGGCTGGCAAGAAGTTCGTACAGAAGTAATTTTTCTCTTTTCGGAGAGAACAAATTGGGTAGGAGGTAAATGTTATTCACAAAAGACATTTACCTCCTACTTTCATATTTACCAATTTCCAATGCCACTTCACATGAAGTACAACCGACATGGAAGCCGACTGACTTATACATATTGTAGAACTGGTCTATCTATCAACATACCAGCATCAATATCTCCTTTTACTTTTGCAATGCCTTTTCGTATCTTCTCCAAGCTCTTACCATGCGGTACTTTGATACCTAATGCGTATTGGCGAAGGTGCGAGGCAGAAGGTCATAGGAGCTTCTGCACATTCAGAGCGTATGGCGCTTACTTGCGATAGTTGAATAAAAAAAGGTCTTCTGCCGAAACAGAAGACCTTATATTTTTTTGCGACTTGCAGGAACGAAGTCCTGCAAGAAAAAACGAAATTTCTGGTTGATGAACTTTTTGCCGTTCTTGAATACAAGGCCCTGAGCATTGCTTGCCACTTTCTGACCGAGAAGGTTGAATGTAGCGCCCTCGTTAGCAGCCTCAGAAGCATTGATGTTTGAAATGCCAGAAGTGCCAGCAGTAAACTTAAAGCCATAGAAGCCAAGTTTTGTTCCTGCAGCCAAAACATAGTAGGTACCACCAGCTACAGCATTGATAGTAACAGTACCATTTGATTTAACGGCAACAATATTTTCACCCTTTTCATTCTGTGTCATTGTTTGAGACTCACCACCCTTAGCAGAAGGCAAATTGTAAGAAGCAAGAGCAACCTCAGCAAAATCACTACCTATAACATGAAATCCCTTAGTAGCATTCAACTGAACAGCAACAGTAAGAGTACCCGCTACTTTTGTATCAAACTTATAGACACAACCTGTTGGAGCAGCTCCAGTAACCAACTTACCATTATTCTTTCCAGCTACATAAGCAGTAAAGTCTGCATCAGCCCAATTACCCATAGCCTTACCTACCGCAAAAGCAGTACCAGCATTCTCGCAATAAGTCAAAGTTACATTGTTTACAGATGAAATCTGATCGCCAGCCTTCACATTGTCACCTACCGCTACTGCGTAAGTACCTTGTGCATTCACACTTGCTGCCATAGCGACAGCGGCAATAAGAGTAAAGAATTTCTTCATAATCGTTTGTTTTTAGTTTGTTTTGTTTGTTTTATGTTTTAGAAATTAGTCTTTGATATGACTACGATGCAAAAGTACAACTTAATCGTAAAAAATGCAAGACAAAAATGCAAGAATTCATCGTAAACGTTTACGTGAGTTTAATTAGATTAAGGAGGAACAACTATCAAGATTTTGCATTACCTTTGTACCCAAGTCAAAGCTGCACTCGGCATAACATTCAAGCAAGTTTGATGTTCTGCGCTCGTTTGCAAAGACTTTGCATAAGTCAAAGCTGCACTCGGCAATTTGAAAGCAAACTTTCATTGCGCTCGTTTGCAAAGACTTTGTACCCAAGTCAAAAACAGTACCCTTAACTCCTAATCTTATTTACTGGAAACAATATAAATATGTATATATAACCTAAAAAAGTAACAAACAAATGAACAGAAATCTACTAAGATTCGGACTACTATGCTTAGTCCTACTCGTTTCAGTCGTTACAAAGGCTGGTGATTTCCGAGACATTAAGCTCGACTTGGCAGGCGGCAGTTTATTTACTGCTGATGAAATGTCAACTCAGTCGGCTACGTCTTTCGGAGTCTCAATAGCCACCGACGGAAGCGCGACTCGTGTTGCGGCAGATGCAACGGATGCTAATGTTGCGATTTCATGCAAGTATCATGACAATCAACATGGAGTGACCAACTTCAAGGCAACAGTCCCTGTAACAGGTCCCGTAAAAATCACAATGGGTAATTGTTTCTATGGTAGTACTGCCACTGTAAAAGACGCACAAGGAACTACCATCGGAACAATTAATGTAAAAGAAGCAGGAAATTGCTGGCATGGTAACAAAACCGCCAATGTAACCTCTTGCGTTTACAAAGGCACAGAAGCCACTACCCTTACTATAGAAGGTGGAGGCTATGTTCCTTATTTGGCAGTTGAGGCAGTAAACGCTGCTGACTTGGCAAGTGACATTACCCTCACTTACTCTTTAGGAACGACAACTGCAGAAGGAACACTCCCTGCAAGCGCAAAGGTAGAAGTGGGAAGCAGCTATACGCTTCCTACGAACACCACGCTTTACGTTGCTGGCAGCACTTTGACAGGCTGGACAGATGGCACCAACACCTACAAGCCTGGTGAAACTATCACTGCTCCAAGCGCAAGCGCTACACTGACCCCAGTGTTCACTGCCAACACCAAGTCGCTTGCCGACCGTACAGAGGCAACCACCCTCACCTATTATTTCGGTCACAAGAATGGTGCGCAGGATATCAACATTGAGAAGAAGACAGGTATCCTGGTAACTCAGACCACTATTGATGGTGAAACCATAGATGTAAAGATCGACCTTGACGGAACACCAAACGGAGCTAAGTTCAACAATGCAGGCCGTACAGACGAATGGGCACAGATGAATGCAAACGGCATCATCACTGTTCCTTCTTGCAAGGGCGCAACCATTGAAATGGCTGCTTACGGCAACATCACAACGACAACAATTGATGGTCAGGCAGAATATACTTCAGGTAAAGTCATCAGCCAGGCCATTGCGTCAAGTGCTGAAACTGTGAACATCGTCATTGGCGATGGTTCATACTATAGCTATTTGAAGATCACTCTTCCTGTCGTTGCAAGCAAACCTGCTGGCAAGACTTTCAACAATGAGGCTGCCAGCGTCGTATTTGCTATGAACGACCTCAGTAATGCAAGTGCCAACACAACCTCTCCAACAGATGCTTTCAGCACCATTGCATTTGATTACGGAGCAAACTTATCTTTGAAAGGAATTCTCGAAATTACCAAGGCAGATGGTACCGCATCAGGTATCAAAGGTCTTAAAATTGGTAATGACTCAGGAAAGAAGGAAACAGAAATCAACTGGTTTGTTCGTCCTGCTGCAGGACTTACATTCACCCCTACCAAGGTGAGCGGTTATGTAAACCGCTGTGGCACGGATGTAGAAAACGGAATCGTTATCAGCGCTCATAAGGCAAACGGAGAAGTGGTAGCACTGGGCACCTATACCGCATGGCGTCAAGGAAAGGCTACATCAAAACAAACTTATGATAACACCGCTATCCATCAGTTTGAAATCACACTGACAGCAGAACAGCAGGCAGCCTTGGCTGGTACCGATGGCTTCTATCTGACATCTACTATCGGCGTAGCTAAAAATAAGCAGGCAGTTTTCGGTCCTGTTACTATCGAAGGCACCGTCAACGGAACACTCGTTGCAGTAAACAAATACAAACTCTCTGTCGTTACCAACCCTGAAGGCATCACAGACATTACCGTCTATCCTAAGTCTGACGAATATCAGGAGAACGACGAGGTAACACTGACTGCAGCCGATAAATTCGGTTATAATTTTGTCAACTGGACAGACAAGAACGGCACAGTGCTTTCTACTGAGAGCAAATTCAAATACACCGTGACAGAAGACCAGACTCTCACTGCCAACTATAAGAAGGTAAACACCTATGCACTCGACGTAAACGTAGAAGGTGGCGCCAAGGACTATATGGTGACTCTCTCTCCTGCCCCAGAGATGGTAGATGGCAAGAAGATGTATGAAGAAGGTACAGAGGTAACTCTTACCGCAACAGGAAACGACATCATCGACTTCAACAACTGGAGCAATGGTGAGACAACAGCAGAAATCAAGACGACGATGAATGCAGACCAGACTTTCACTGCCACATTCTCGGCCAAGGACTACATCGTGGCATGGGACTTCTATCAGGAAGGTAAGGAAGGTCGCACAGCCGACTTTGCAGCAGCCGACAATGACGCAGTACAGCTCGTACTCCGTGATGCTGAAGGCAACTCATACGGCTGGCTCGACAAGAGCAACACGGCTGGTGGTTACGAAGGCAAGAATGCAGCTGTCAACTGGACCAAGACTACAACAAAGGCTCTGGGTGAAACCTACTGGCAGACCAAGTTCAACGCCACAGCATTCACCGACATCAAGGTAAAGAGCAGCATGCTCTACAATTATAATGCTTACGAGACCTACAACGTAGAGTACTCTCTTGATGGCGAGAAATGGACCAAGGTTGGCGCCATCGCTATGCCTGGAGCCAAGGCTTGGACAGCAGGCGAGTTCACTCTCCCTGCCGATGCCAACAACCAGGCTGCAGTATTTGTTCGCTGGATTGCCGACAAGACTTCATCTGTCAAGGGAACAACAGGAACCAACGACGGTATCGCTCTCGCTCAGATTTATATCACAGGTACTGCCAAGCTCTTCGATGACGGCACAGCTCCTGTACTCCAGAGCCAGGTACCTGCAGTAGGTGCAACCAATGCTTCAGCCAATGGTAAGATTGTATTGACATTCGATGAGAAGGTAAAACTGACTGAAAGTGCCAAGGCAACCCTCAATGGTCAGGAGTTGACAGGTACCGTATCTGGCAAGACCATCACCTTTGCCTACAAGGGATTGAGCTACGCTACAGAATATACCTTCGCTCTCGCAGCTGGTTCTGTAGCCGACTTGACCGACAATGCCATCAAGAGCGACATCACCTTCAGCTTCACCACCAAGGAGAAGCCTGCAGTGACCAAGGCTCTCTATGACTTCATCGTACCAACAGACGGTTCATTCACTGAAGCTCTCGCAACTGCAGCCAAGCGTGCTGATACCAGCAAGCGTTTCCGCATCTTCATCAAGCAGGGCGACTATAAGATTCCTGCCAACCCGAACAGCATGGTGACTGGTATTGATGGCAAGCAGTATCCAAGTGCTACCACCTATATGAATACACCTAATGTATCTATCATCGGTGAAAGCAATGAGAATACTTCTATCACCAATACAGTACCACCAGTAGAAAGCAGCAATGGCTACAATATCGCCAACGTATTGGAAGGAATTGGACGTGGTGATGTATTGAGCTTGGAAAGCGGTGCAACAAACACCTACTTCCAGGACATCAAGATGTACAGCAGCATGGGCGACGGCAAGGGTCGTGACATCGTACTCAACGATAAGAGTAACAAGACCATCTGCAAGAACGTCAACCTCTGGGCTTATCAGGACACCTACGTATCCAACAATCAGAAGGGCCGCTTCTACTTCGAGGGTGGTATCCTGCGTGGCAACACCGACTACCTCTGCGGTAAGGGTGACGTATATTATAATAATGTAGATCTCCTGATGTGTGGCACCGGCTATCTTGCCGTACCTTCGCAGCCTACCAAGTATGGCTACATCTTCAAGGATTGTACCATCAAGGACGGATCAACCGCAGGTATCAACGGTAAGTACAAGCTCGGTCGTCCTTGGGGCAAGGGCACTCCTATAGCTCTCTTCATCGACACCAAGATGGAAGTGATTCCTACAGCAGCAGGTTGGGACGAGATGAGCGGTGGTTATCCTAAGCGATTTGCTGAATACAACTCTACCACAGCTACAGGCACTGCAGTAGACCTGAGCGGAAGAAAGCAGGTTTATGATGCTTACGATGCAAAGGATGGAAATAACTATACCAACCGTCGCAACGAGACAGCAGAAAGTCCTGTCCTCACAGCAGAGGAAGCTGCATTCTATACTATCGAAACCGTTATGGGCGGTGATGATGACTGGGATCCAACAGCTGCCACAGAACAGGCTTCAGCTCCAACTAATGTGAAGATTGCTGGTAACAACCTGACCTGGGACAACAGCAACTATGCTCTTCTCTGGGCTGTATGCAAGAACGGCAAGGTAGTTGACTTCACCGTTGAGCCTACATACGCCGTTGACGATGCTTCAGCAACATGGAGTGTCCGTGCAGCCAACGAGATGGGTGGTCTTGGCGAGGCTACAGTAGCAAGCACCAGCACCGGCATTGAGAACATCGCAACTTCTTCCGATGTTTTAAGTACCAAGATTTACTCTGCCGATGGTGTTCAGGTAAGCAAGTTGCAGCGTGGCATCAACATCGTCGTAAAGACCATGACTGACGGCAGCAAGAAGACCAGCAAAGTGGTACTGAAGTAAAAGAAACTTCTGAATAAATAAAAAAGGTGCAATACCCGTTCGTGGGTGTTGCACCTTTTGTTTTTAATACGAAAAAAAAAATTTTTACGCAAACATTGAAAACGTTTACGTAGATTTTAACACACCATATTTATTAAAAAACCAAAAAAGATAGTATCTTTGCAGCGAAGAAATATATTTTTTTACTAATCTAACCAAATAAATGTATGTCTGGTAATTTAAAACAAATTAGAATTGCGTTGGTTAGCATCATGCTGTTTTTTGCAGCAAGCCTATCTGCGCAAACCGTAAAGGGTACAGTTATCGACAATACGGGCGAGCCAGTTATCGGCGCCTCTGTCTTCGAGCAGGGTGTGCAGAGCAATGGCGTTGCTACCGATATTGATGGTAATTTCACCTTAACATTGAAAGGCAACAGTAAGAAACTGAAGATCTCATACATTGGTATGAAGACTCAGGTCGTAAATGTTGCAGGTAAATCAACCGTTTCCGTTAAGCTCGAGGACGAGTCCAACAGCCTTAACGACGTTGTCGTTATCGGTTACGGTACCGTAAAGAAGAAGGACTTGACAGGTTCTGTGTCTTCCATTTCTTCTAAGGAAATCGCCAACGTTCCTGTATCTAACGTCAGCGAGGCAATGACCGGTAAGTTGGCTGGTGTGAACATCACCACAACTGAAGGTTCACCTGATGCTGATGTGAAGATTCGTGTACGTGGTGGTGGTTCTATCTCACAGGACAACTCACCTCTTTACATTGTCGATGGCTTCCCTGTAAGCTCTATCAGCGATATCGCTCCAAGCGAGATCCAGACCATCGACGTTTTGAAGGATGCTTCTTCTACTGCTATCTATGGTGCCCGTGGTGCTAATGGTGTTATCATCATTACTACCAAGAGTGGTTCTGAGGGTAAGACTCAGGTAAACTTCAATGCTTCTTATTCTTGGAAGAAGGTTACTAAGTTCGTCAAGACCATGGATCCATACAACTACGCTATGTATCAGTATGAAACAAACCCGACATCGGGAGAGTATGGCAACTTCGAGGACTTGGATATCTGGAAATCTAAGGTTGGTACCGACTATCAGGACGAATTGTTCGGTCGCACAGGTCATCAGTATCAGTACAACGTAAGTATTAGTGGCGGTACAAAGGACATGAAGTATAGTGTAAGCTATGCACGCAACGACGAGAACAGTATCATGCTTGGTTCTGGTTATACAAAAGACAACATCAATGCCAAAATTAATGCCAACCTCAACAAGTGGTTGAGCATGGACTTCAACGCACGCTTTGCCAATACAAAAATCAATGGTATCAGTGGTGGTCAGGATACAAATGCCGGAGGTGCAACCAATGGTATCGTAGCACAGGTTATTACCTATCGCCCAGTAGAACCAATCAACACATCTGGTAGTGATGACGATGAGGAAAACCAGCTATCTAACGACCGAACTCCATTGCAGCGAATTAACGCAACTTACAAGAAGCAGATTCGTTTCCAACAGAACTACAATGCAGGTCTGAATTGGAAGCCTTTCAAGGGTTGGACTGTTCGCAGCGAATTTGGTTTCGGTTGGAAGTATTATGATACATACGACATCCAAGGTGCTGATGCAGTAAAGTCACCATCATTAAATGGTGCCGAGCAATTCAAGCCTATTGCATACTTTACTTACGACAAGACTAAGACTTGGCGAAATGCAAACACAATAACTTACGACAACAAGAAGCTCTTTGGCGGTCGCGACCACATCAACATAATGATAGGTCAAGAGTGGAGCAGCGAAGATGGTCAGGTTCATGAAATTGGTGCAGGCAACTACCTTGCATCCATGCTTCCCTCAGAAATAAAAGCAAACATGCAAGCCGGTGAGACACTGATGAACAAAACCTCTATCGATATTCCCGACCATATGCTCTCGTTCTTTGGCCGTTTGAACTATACGTTAGCTGACAAATATCTTGCTACATTTAATCTCCGTGCCGATCGTTACAGCAAATTCGCAAAGGGCAACCGCTGGGGTTACTTCCCATCTGTAGCCTTGGCATGGCGTGTTTCTGACGAAAACTTCATGAAGAGCACACAGAAGTGGCTTTCCAACTTGAAGTTCCGCCTCTCCTATGGTACTGCAGGTAACAACCGCATCAACAGTGGCGTTACAACACTCTCCTACACTTCTAATGGAGCAAAAGACAAAGTTCCATACTTCGATGGCATTAAATCAGATTTGCTGAAGAACAATGGATATCTTGCAAATCCAGACTTGAAATGGGAAACTACCATTACTCGTAACATCGGTATTGACTATGGCTTCTTCCGTGGTCGCATTAATGGTACATTGGATTTTTACTGGAACACAACCAAAGACTTGCTGACCAAAGCCGATATTCCTGGTAGTTCTGGTTTCACCGTACAGTATCAGAACTTCGGTAAGACTTCCAACAAGGGTGTTGAATTGGCTCTCAATGCATCTGTGATTGAAAAGAAAAACTTCAATCTGAACTTCAACTTCAACGTATCTTACAACAAGAGTAAAATTGACCAGTTGGCTGGAAACGGAACTTGGGATACAAACTACAGACTTCCTAATGTAACTTCTGGCGAAAATTTCCGCATCGAAGAAGGTGGTCGCTTAGGCGAACTTTGGGGTTACAAGTATAATGGTTTCTACACCATCTACGACGAGAACACAAATCCTAATGGCGACTTGGTATTTAATGGAAGCAACTGGGTTCTACGCGAAGGAGTAAAAGACAAAAGCTACAATCTGACAGGAGGACAGTTGGCTCCCGGTGGAATGAAGGTAATTTGTGATGCAGATGGAAACCCTATTAAGATGCGCCTTGGCAATACATTGCCAACCACAACAGGCGGTTTCGGATTTGACGGTTCTTTAAACACCAAGGGTGGTAACATCGACTTCAACTTGTTCTTCAACTACTCTTTGGGTAACAAGATTGTTAATGGCACAAAGTTGGCTAATTCTTTCTTCAAGGATACCCGTCCACGCCAGAACTTGGTTTCAGACTTCAATGTAGGCAATCGCTACACAGGTATCGATCCTGTTACAGGTGATGTACTTGTAAGCAGAGCTGGTGCTACAAGCCAAACTATAATTACTAAGTATGGTGGTTTAGAGAACGTCATAGCTCGTTTGAACGAAATTAACGCTGGCGCCAACATCTACAACCCAGCAACAGCTACCCGCATGGAGTTAACTGACAACTACGTAGAGAATGGTAATTTCTTGCGTTTACAGAACCTCACTATAGGTTACACATTACCAAAGAACTGGGTAAAGTTAGCATACTTGTCTAATGTACGTATCTACTTTACTGCTTACAACCTGTTCTGCATCACAAGCTATTCTGGTTATGACCCAGAGGTAGACTCAAGCAGCAAGACATCACCATTATCACCAGGTGTTGACTATGCAACTTATCCTAAGAGCCGTTCATTTGTAGGCGGTATTAACGTAACATTCTAACTTAAGAAGGAAGTACAAATTATGAATAAGATATTATCAGTATTAACATTATCGGCAGGCTTGATGTGCATAACATCTTGCTCCGATTTCCTTGATACATCGTCAGACTCCAACAAGACCCAAGGTGACGCTTACAGCTCTGTTTACTTTACAGGTCAGCGCATAAATTCTATCTTTGGAGACATGATTAACGACAGAGCCTACATTCAAGATATTCCTATTAAATGGGGTTCAAATACCGACTGCGAGTTAGTAGATGGTCTTGGAACCAATGCCACAAACTCAACTCACTATCGTGGTGTAGGAAACTATAATGCTGACCCTGGCTACACAGCATTCAGTGGAGAATGGAACCAACTCTATAAAACCATTGAAGATGCCAACGAATGTATCGAAGGTATCAGTAATAGTAGCTTGATACAGGATGGCAACAAAGACCAAAAGACTATGCAACGCTATCTCGGTGAGGCGTACGTGCTCAGAGCTATGGTATATTTCGACATGATTCGCTACTGGGGTGATGTTCCTTTCGTAACAGAGCCATCAAAATCAGACTTAAGTAATGTTTACTCAAAAAAGACCGACCGTGACGAAATCATGGACTATTTGATGGAAGACCTCAAGAAGGCAGCAGATTTACTGCCTTGGGCTGGTCAAGTAAGCGGATATACTACAGAGCATCCAACCAAGGGTTATGCCTATGCATTGCTCGGTCAGATGGCCTTGACACGTGCAGGTTGGGCCATCCGTGAACAAGCCAAGGAAGGATATGAGACAGCTACAGAGGACAATGACCCAACTTATCCTACACAGCGTCCTAACGCCGAAAAGCGTGAGGAATTGTACAAGTTGGCTGTTCAGAGCTTAGCTCAGGTCATCAAGGGTGGTTTTCACAAGCTCAACCCTTCATTCAAAAATGAGTGGTACTTAATCAACCAGCAGACACTCGATCAGACATACCACGAGAACCTCTTCGAGATTCCAATGGGACTGGGTGCCACAGGTGAATTGGGTTATACCTGCGGTCTTCGTATCGCAAAGCCAGGTACATCTACCTATGGTTTCAACAACTCTCCTGGTGCCTTGCAGCTCACCTCTACCCTCTTCTATTCTTACGACAAGAAAGATGAGCGTCGTGACGTAACATGCGCCACCATTCAATTGGCTGATGATGATAATGGAGTAACAAGAGAAGAGATGGTAGGCAACACTCCATTTAGTCTCTGTGTAGGCAAGTGGGATCCACGTATGATGAGCGACAAATGGCTGCAGCAGAACAAAGGTGCCAGCGGTAAGGCCGGTTATGGTATTAACGTAGTCAAGATGCGTTACTCTCAGGTATTGCTTTACTATGCAGAGGCCATGAACTACCTTGCTGGTCCTGACGGACACGTCGAAGGTGATGCTGGCATTACTGCTCGTGAAGCATTGGCCGAGGTACACACCCGTGCATTCTCTAACGAAAACAAAGCTGAGGCTCTCTACTATGTAAACGGCCTGACAGCAGACAACTTTTTCGATGCACTTGTCAACGAGAACAAGTGGGAGTTGGCTGGTGAATGTGTTCGTAAGTTCGACCTCATCCGTTGGAACCTTCTTTCTGCTAAGGTCAGAGAGTTCAAGAAGGAGTACCTCAAGGAATTGATGGATGGTACCTATCAGGAAACCGTATGGTTCAACTACGCAGATGCCGCTAAAACAAAGATTGATATGTCTTCAGTAACATGGTATGGTATCCCTGACGGAAAGCATTCATCCGAATACGATGCAAGCGCAGATTCATTCGGTAAATCTGACTATACTAAGACCTCTGATAAACAAGTATACACAAACTTGCCATCTATCAGTTCCGGCCTGATTGGTACTACAACTGTTACAACCGACGGCGAGGTTTCATTCACTGCTCCAGCAGTAGTAAACCGTTACCTTATGCCTCTCGCTTCGACAACAATCTCTTCATCACAGGGTAGTTTGTCTAACTCTTACGGTTACAACAATTAATAACATTCATGATTAACAAGCAAATGAAAGCAAAAAATATATTAGGAGTCGCAACAGCTGCTATACTCGGCATTTCGTTGGCATCATGTACTGATGGTAATGACTGGGACGTAAATGGAGCATTTGACCGACTCTTCGGTGTTGATGGCAACAAGATTACCGTCACTCCTGGCAAAACTACTGCAGACATAACTTTTCAAAAAAGAAGCGATGCACAGTATTATATCATGGAGGTGAGCACAGACTCCCTCTATGATGATGTGCCAATGGGAGGAGAAAACGCAATTGTATATGGTGAGGATGGTAGCATTACCTCTACACCAACAACACTCTCTGGCTTAGGCGGTGATACAAAATACTACTTCCGTATGAAAAGTATGGCCGAAGGCAAAAGCGAATCTAAGTGGGTCTACTACAAAGATGGCGAAGGATTCAAAACTTTGGCTGAGCAGATTTTCAACGAGCTCACAAGTGCAGACATCACAGATTCTTCTGTGAAACTGACATGGGATGCAAATGAAGAAGCAGACCACATCGTCCTTACCCCAGGTGTAAATGGTGAAGAATCAACAACTATCACTTTGACTGCTGAGGATAAAGCTACTGGTACATTGGCAATAACCAACTTGAATGCATCAACATCATACTCTGTTATTATCTATAATGGCAAGGCTAAACGTGGTGAGTTGTCATTCAGTACAAGTGCAGCTCCTCCATCGGCTGACTATAAGATTTACTACGATGCAAATACAGGTATCCAGAATCAGCTTGATGCTGTTGCAGAGGAAGCCGCTGCTGCAGGAAAGACGAACTATGGTGTTACTGTAGTATTTGCCGCTAACAGCGAAGTTACCTTTAATGGTATGACTGAGGATCAATCAGGTCCGGCATCACTTAAGATTCCTTCTGGAATGTCTGTAACATTCTATGGTAACCCTGGTGGTGAGAAGCCAGTCCTCAAAATGGGTAAGACTCTCGATGCTTCAGGTTCACACGCTTTCATCCAGTTCATTAATGTCAACTTACAGGAAGCTGGTTCTGGATACTTCTTCAACCAGAGCGCTGCCTCTACCGTATCAGAGTTCACACTCGAAAATTGTGTCGTAAAGGACTTCGCAAGCAAGAGTACTTTCTTCCGCTTGCAAGGTACCGAAACAAAGACAATCGGTACATTGAAGTTGATTAACTGTATGTTCGATAACATCGGTTCAGGCTACTCATTCATCCATGTTGATGCAGGTGCAGGAAAGGGTAAAGTTGAAAATATCGACATTGATGGTTGTACATTCAGTAACATTTGTGTAAAGGGCAAGATGTTTATCTATGGCAAAAACACAGATATGACATCTATCAATTTAAAGAACAGTACCTTCTATAATGTCATCGGCGGTGGTCAATATTTTATCGACTTCGGTTCTGATACTTATGGACCTTCAAGCTTCAACATAGAGAACTGCTTGTTCGGTAAGTCTGCTGATGAAGCTACAAACAAGAACATCAGAGCTAAAATTACTCCAAGTGTAACTAACTGCTACAAGACTTCTGACTTCTTCAAGAACATCAAGGGAACAAATGATATAGGCTTCTCTTCTGCCGACTTGTTCGTAGATGCAGCAAATGGCAATTTCTCATTCAAGCCTGGTACAACAAGCCTGTCTATAGGTGATCCTCGCTGGTTGAAGTAAAATGAAACAAATAGCAAGCATCCACAAGATGCTTCGCTATAACAAACTATAAAGGAAGTGCAATGCTCACATCGGGCATTGCACTTTTTTTGTTGTTTCACTTGGAAGTTATCAAGAAAAAATGTATCTTTGCAGCGAGGTATTAAAATAGTTAAGATATGGCAAGATACATCAACCCTTTCTCAGACTGGTCGTTCAAGAGAATCTTCGGTCAAGAATACAGCAAAGACTTGCTGATAGAATTCTTAAACCAACTTCTCTTAGGAGAACAACACATTACTAATGTCAAATTTAAGGACAAGGAAATGTTGCCGGAAACAAAAGACCAAAGAGGAATCATATACGATGTCTTTTGTACAACTGACACTGGCGAGCACATTATCGTCGAGATGCAAAACAAAAGTCAGGCTTATTTCATAGACCGCTCTCTGTTTTATGCTTCTAAAACGATAGTTGACCAAGGCGTAAAAGGGCAATGGGACTACCATCTTACGCCTGTTTACGTAATCTGCTTCATGAACTTCGATGTAGACGAAAATACACCTAAGAAGTTTAGAACAGACGTTGTGCTGGCAGACAAAGAAAGCGGAGAAGTTTATTCTAACAAAATCCGTTTCATCTACTTGGTGATGCCCCTTTTCAAAAAGAAAGAAGAGGAGTGTAATACGTTTTTAGATTGTTGGATTTATAATTTGAAGCATATGGAGACTTTAGAGAAAATGCCTTTCGAGGCTCAGCACAAAATATTCAAGAGACTGGCAGAAATAGCAGACTCAAAGACCCTGACAAAAGAAGAGCAGGAGAAATACGACAACAGCATGATGGTCATGTGGGACAATTATGCAGTATATAAGCATGCAGAGGAAAAAGGAATAATAAAAGGAGAAGCAAAAGGAAGAGCTGAAGGTAAAAAAGAAAAAGCTGAAGAAATCGCCCTCAATCTCCTTGCATACAATACACCATTAGAGGTCATTGCAAAATCCACAGGTTTATCTATAGAGGAAATCAAGAAATTGAAATCATAAGCGCATAGGTAGTGCAATGCTCACATTGGGCATTGCACTTTTTTTGTTGTTTCACTTGGAAGTTACAAAAGAAAAATGTATCTTTGCAAAAGATAAACTTATAATATTGAAAAATATGGCAACAATTTATCTCGATAATACAACTTATAATGAAGCAGCGTTATATGCTAAAATTCATAATATAAGTATTTCAGAAGCTATCAAGGCTGGCATGAAAGCCCTTATGAATAATATTAGAACTAATTCACAAGACGCGACTTCAGAAAAATATTATATCTCTCCAAAAGTGAAAGCATTGGAGAGCGGTTTTATATGTCCTAAAGACTTGTCCTTTGATTACAAAAAAGAATTATCAGATTCAGCAATAAAGAAATATCTATGAAACTATTTTTAGATACAAACGTACTTATAGATTTCATTTTGGAGAGGCAGCCATTTTATCAAGCTGCAGCTATGATTATTTCTTATGCAGAAGAAAATAAAGTCCAAGTCTGTGTTAGTTCTTTATCCCTCGTTACTACAAATTTTATATGTATAGAACGATGCAAGATGCCTATTGAAATCTTCAGAAATAAAATTAACTTCCTTAGAGATTTTATGGAAATCTGTTCCGTTGATAACACGGACATATGCAACTCCTACGACTCTTTGTGGAAAGATTTTGAGGACGGAGTACAATATTACTCTGCAAAAAGGACTAATGCCGATTATATAGTAACAAGAAACAAAAAGGATTTTGAAGAAAATGATATAAAAGCAATAACATTGGATGAAACCTTCAATCTTCTTAAATGAATTAATAGATTTGAAGCATATGGAGACTTTAGAGAAAATGCCTTTCGAGGCTCAGCACAAAATATTCAAGAGACTGGCAGAAATAGCAGACTCAAAGACCCTGACAAAAGAAGAGCAGGAGAAATACGACAACAGCATGATGGTCATGTGGGACAATTATGCAGTATATAAGCATGCAGAGGAAAAAGGAATAATAAAAGGAGAAGCAAAAGGAAGAGCTGAAGGAAGAGCTGAAGGAAGAGCAGAAGGAGAAAAAGAAAAAGCCAAAGAAATCGCCCTCAAACTTCTTGCTTTAAATACACCAATGGACATCATTTTCCAATCCACAGGTTTATCTATAGAGGAAATCAAGAAATTAAAATCATAAGCGCATAGGAAGTGCAATGCCCGATGTGAGCATTGCACTTTTTTATTATTTCACTTGGAAGTTATCAAGAAAAAATGTATCTTTGCAGCGAAGTATTAAGCAAATAAGAAATGACAATGAACGGAGAAAACTATATAAGATTCGACTGGGCGATGAAACGTCTGCTGCGCAACAAAGCTAACTATGTTGTGCTTGAGGGCTTTTTGTCTTCATTATTAGGAAAGAAATTTAAGATTCACCGTTTCTTAGAGAGCGAAAGCAACCAAGAAGACGAGGACGATAAATATAACCGAGTAGATATTCTGGCAGAAAGCGAAAACGAACAGTTGTGCATCATTGAAGTACAAAACAGTCGAGAGCAAACCTATTTCCATCGCATGCTCTATGGAGTTTCTAAAGCGATAACGGAATATATTGGTCTTGGCAAGCCATACGAAGCTGTCCGCAAGGTGTATTCCATCAACATCGTCTATTTTGAACTGGGACAAGGCAAAGATTATGTTTACCATGGCAAAACCGAGTTCGTCGGTGAACACGAACCACATGATACACTTAAACTCTCCATCCGACAGAATGAGAAATTCTTTGGTATCAAAGATGATAAATTGGAGTTAAGGAAGAGTCCTGGTGACTTGTTCCCAGAGTACTACATACTACGTGTCAATGATTTTGACAAGGTAGCGACCACTCCACTTGATGAATGGATTGAATTTCTAAAAACAGGTTCTATCAGTTCAAAAGCCACTGCTGCAGGATTACCAGAGGCACGCGAACGCCTGCGTGTAGATTCACTCTCTCAAAAAGACAAACAAGCCTATTACCGCCATTTAGAAGCAGTTAGGCACATGAAGAGCCTCTTCGATACCAGCCGTGACGAAGGATATCAAGATGGTCTAACAGAAGGAAGAATCGAAGGAAGAGCTGAAGGAAGAGTGGAAGGAAGAGCTGAAGGAAGAGCAGAAGGAGAAAAAGAAAAAGCCAAAGAAATCGCCCTCAAACTTCTTGCTTTAAATACACCAATGGACATCATTTTCCAATCCACAGGCTTATCTATAGAGGAAATCAAGAAATTAAAATCATAAATACATAGGTAGTGCAATGCTCACATTGGGCATTGCACTTTTTTATTTCATTACCACTCCCCTACTTCCAAAGAACAAGACTGTCTCGTAGATTCATCGAAGAGGAAGTGAACATAAAAGTATTCCTTATACGTAATCGTTTTCGTATAATTTTCTGAGATTTACACCTTATTATATATAGAATAATTGTAATTTTGCAATATAATAAATATAAGCCTAATTTATGAACAAGACTTTTTTCAAAAACATGGTGCTTGCAGCACTTATGACATTACCCGTACTCGCAAAGGCACAGACTTTTGCGGGAATCACCGCTGAGCAAAATGCTCAGAATACTCCTGAGGGATGGACAGCAGTTGAGTTACCACAATTGCCAACCATCACATCGGCAAATACGTTTAACATCAAAGACTATGGTGCCTCCATATCGGCAGCAGACAACACCAAAGCTATTCAGAAAGCACTGGATGCTGTTCCTACTACTGGCGGTATGGTCGTAATTCCTGCAGGTACATGGATGTTTGGTAGTATAGACCAGATGACAAGTAAGACCGAGGTACTCAGCATCAAGTCTAAGACCGTACTCCACCTTTGCGCAGGTGCTACCCTGAAGCTCGTGGAATATGGTAAGGCTCCTAACAACAAGACAGTATTCATCGGAGGAAAGAACAAGGGCAAGAATGTTACCGATGTTGTTATCGAGGGTGAAGGCGAAACATCTATCATTGACGGCCAGGGCGCACGCTGGTGGCTGGCAAAAGAGCAAAGCGAGACCTTCAACCCTGGTGCGATGATACGCTTCGAACAGGGTCAGCGTTTCTTGCTCCGCAACTTCAAAATTCAGAATACTCCAGGTGTGAACATCACCATCAGTAATAGCGGTAAGGCAAGTCATGCTACTATTCATGGCGTAACCATCAGCGAACCTGCTTCAGAAGCAGGAAAGGGCAAGGCATCTCATAACACGGATGGTGTCTCTATCTGGGGTCCATACGTCAACATCTACAACTGTAATATCAGCAATGGTGACGATAATGTAGTTTGCGACAATGACGCACAGTACATCCATGTATGGAACTGCGACTTCGGAACAGGCCATGGTGCTTCTATCGGTAGCTATACTAAGAACATCAAGCATGTATGGTTCGATAACATCACCATGAATGGTACCACAGCTGGTATCCGTATGAAGACTGGTATCAATAGTGATGGTACTCTCCGTGGCGGTGGTGAGGAAGACTGGAAGTTTACTAACTTCACTATGACCAAGGTTAAGAACCCACTCTCTATCGACTGCTTCTACGACAAGAACTACAACAGCGATCCTGCGGTAGACAAGGCTAACGCAAGAGCATTGGATAGCACTACCCCAACCTATAATGGTATTTATCTGCAGAATGTGAAGACAACAGATGTTTGCGATGGCAACGCTATCTTCTTTGTTGGTCGCCCTGAGAGCCACATCAAGAACGTGACACTCGACAACGTACAGATATCAGCCAAGAAGGGTATAGACATCCGCTTCGTAGATAATCTCGTGTTCAAGAATGGATCAAAGATTACAGTTAGCAGTGGTGCTATGTGGCTAAAGAAGTTTGACTCCACCTACGAGGATCAGTGCAACGCCACATCGACAGGTACTATAGAAACAGATCCTAATGGAGTTTATACTTTGAACTCAAAGACCTTGACTAACGGCACAAGTTCAACTGCGACTTTCAGCAATGGTTTCTCCATCAGCAATGAAAAAGGAAAGACATATGGTGTTGGATCTGGCACAAACTACATCAAGTACAGTGCAAACCAATATACCATTATCATTCCCGACGGTATCAAAATCGCCAAGATGGATATAGAAGGAAAGAACAATTACACTGAAGCAGATGCCTATATCGGTGAGATTAACGGCAAGAGCTACGATGCTACTACTTATATTTTTCCTAAGGACAAGAGCGTAAAGAAATATACTGTAGAGTTTGATACTCCTGTAGAGCACACGTTGACCTTCACACCGAAAGTAAAACAATGCATCTTGGCATTTACTCTTTACACTGACGCCACAAGCTCTATAGCTGGTATCACGGTGGATAATAAGCTTATGGCAGACACCAACATCTATGACCTCAGCGGCCGTGTTGTAGCACAAAAAGGTTACGAAGGTCTGAAGAAAGGTATCTATATCTTCAACAACAAGAAATTCGTTGTGAAATAACCAGCACTGTACACTACGGGCTCATCACCTATTAATATAGAACAAACAAAAAAGGCAATCTGTCAAACAGCAGATTGCCTTTTTTATGTTTATAGGATTATACTCTTATTTCTTTTCTGTAGTTTCTTCCTTAGTGGCAGCTTTCTTTGCAGGAGCCTTCTTGGCTGCAGCAGGAGCCTTAGTAGCTGTCTTCTTGGCAGGAGCCTTGGCTGCAGTAGCGGTCTTCTTGGCAGCTGGCTTCTTCTCGGCACGGAGTTTTTCTGCCTCTTTCTCTATCTTCTCGAGCTTAGCCTGCAGACGGACAATCTCCTTGTCCTTTACCTCGATTTCCTCATCCTGATTCTTGATGGTGGTGAGAAGGCCCTCCAGCTGATCGTTATCCACATCAGAAGGATACAAGTCGTTGACACGATTGAGGAAGTCGCCAAGAATATTCATATAGTTGGTGAAAGCATCGAAAGGATCGCTGTAGATACCACGGTCAAGACCTACATTGCTTGGTTTGGTGGTCATGAAGCGGAAATTGTTGCTTGCCTGCAGGTAATCCCAGTCTTGATTGATACGAGGATCGTTGGCAATGCGGACACGGTCGGCAACACTATAAAGTTTGTTGAAAGCCTCACGCTGCATAGAGTTACCCAACCATGTGCTGACATCACGCTCCTCGTCTACCCAACTCAGGGTATCAGGAACATTCAACTCGCCTACCGATTTCATCTTCTTGCAAATCTCGATAGGAGTAGAGAAGGTGATGCCCTTCTCCTTGGCGCAAGCTGGCAGAGCCTTCAGGAACTCCAGAATGTTGCTTGACAAAGGCTGGGCAATACCGAGAGCAGACAGCTCCATGAAGATATTGATTACCTGCTCCTCTTGAGGCAGGGCAGCAATCTGATTGATATAGTTGTCGGCGAAGAGAGGATAGCCATCCCAGTTGCTGTTGTTGAAACGCAGAGAGACATCATCGCTCAGGCGAACGTCGCGGAGCAAGAGCTTGAGCTTTGGAGCCAGAGCGCAGTTGTAAACATAGTGAGGAGACTTCCATCCCAACACATGCTTGGCACCCTCGGTAAGCATACCGGCAAAACCCATCTGTGAAGCCTGCAAACCGATATCATCGCTATAGATGAGTGAAGAGTTGCGCAGCACCTGTGGCTTCTTGCCAAAGTACTCCTCCATCTTGGCAGCCTGACGCTGTACTTCGGCTTTAAAGCTCTCCTCGTTGACGAGAGATGCCAAGCCATGAGAATAAGGTTCGGCGAGGAACTCTACGCAACCAGTCTTGTTGAGGTCCTGCAACTTCTCCAACACCTGAGGCGCATGAAGTTCCAACTGCTCCATACCCACACCAGAGATAGAGAAAGCCACCTTGAAATACTGTCCGTTGGCCTTGATCATATCCTCAAGAGCAGTGAGGGCAGGCATATAAGAACGCTCAGCAATATCACTGATACTACGCTCGTTCTCATAGTCATCGTAGTAATAATGGTCGGTACCGATATCGAAGAAACGATACCTCTTCAGATGGATGATCTGATGTATTTCGAAATATAAACAAATTGTCTTCATAAAAAATTAAAATTTGAACGTTTAACTTCACTCTTCACTTCACACCTACTTCCACCCCAGTGTCTTGAGGTAAAGGTCCTTGATGCGTGCTCCCACCTTCTCCCAGGTTATCTGGTCGACCTCATTTTTGCCTTCCACAGACAGATAGTCGAAGAGACTCTCGTTGTGGCAAATGCTATAGATGGCATCAGCCAGGGCATGAATGTCCCAGTAGTCTACCTTGATACAGTTGGTCAGGATTTCACCACAACCACTCTGCTTGGAGATAATCGTAGGCGTGCCACACTGCATGGCCTCCAAAGGAGAGATACCAAAAGGCTCGCTCACCGAAGGCATGACATAGACATCAGAGTCTTTCAGGCACTCATACACCTGCTTGCCACGCATGAATCCCGGGAAGTGGAAACGGTCGGCAATGCCACGCTCTGCAGCGAGATAAATCATCTGATTCATCATATCGCCGGAACCAGCCATACAGAAACGCACATTGCGAGTACGATGCAACACCATATTGGCAGCCTCGACAAAGTATTCCGGACCTTTCTGCATAGTGATACGTCCCAAGAAGGTTACCACCTTCTCCTTGCCCTTATGGTCGGGACGAGGAATGTCCTGCCACTCCTGCTTCAATGGATAAACAGCATTGTGCATGGCAAAACACTTGCGTGGGTCCTGATGATACTGATTGATGACTGTCTGACGGGTAAGCTCTGACACACACATGATGCAATCGGCATTGTCCATACCATCCTTCTCGATAGAATAAACAGTAGGGTTCACCTTGCCACGGCTTCGGTCGAAGTCGGTGGCATGCACGTGGATGCACAGAGGTTTTCCACTCACCTTCTTGGCGTGGATACCTGCGGGGAAGGTAAGCCAGTCGTGAGCATGAATGATGTCGAACTCCTCAGAACGAGCCACCACTCCTGCAATGACAGAATAGTTATTGATTTCGTCGTGAAGGTTGGAAGGATATCCACCAGCAAAGCCCATACAGCCGAGGTCATTGACATTCATATAATTGAAGTCGGCATAAATATGATCACGATAACGGAAATAGTCATTAGGGTCCATGATGTTGCCCACACGCTGCATCACATAGTCATAGTTGACATCGCGCCAGGCTATAGGCACACAGTTCATAGCTACAATTTTAGCGGCACTGCGGTCTTCATCTCCAAAAGGATGAGGCAGACAGAGAGTGATATCCACATCGCCCTGGGCATGCAATCCCTGTGAGATACCAAAATTGGCAGTAGCCAAGCCACCAAATACATGAGGAGGATACTCCCATCCAAACATTAATACTTTCATATTGCAGTCCTCCTTATTTAATATTGATATTTTTCAAGTAGTTCGAGCGCACGCAGAATCTCTGCCACATTCATGGCAAAGGAGATAGCACCTCGCCCAGTAAATGGAGGGTTGCCATCGAAGAGCTCGCTGATAGTGCCCAAACAATGGCATGACATCTCATCGTCATAGCCCACCATCTGGCGCTCAATGAAGCTCAGACGTGTACGCTTATACATCTTCAGACTTGCCTCCATATAGAAGCCACCCAGCCATGGCCATGCTGTACCCTGATGATAAGCATAGTCGCGTTGGCTCTGCGGACCTACATAGACAGGGTTGTATCCGCCACTCTTTGGCGAGAGTGAACGCAGGCCCTTAGGTGTAAGAAGCTCTCGGGTACAGATGTCGAGCACACGCTTCTTCTGGTCCTGCGACAATGGAGAGTAGTCGAAGGCTACAGGGAATATCATATTGGGACGAACACTCCAGTCGATCATCTTGCCGTCAACATAGTCGTAGAGATAACCATACTCGTTGAGGAAAGTGTCGAGGAACGACTGCTTGGCAAGTTCGGCAGCCTCGAGGAGCTGCTGCTGATCTTTCTCCTTGCCTGCCAACTCGCACAGAGAGGCACAGAAGCAAAGAGCATTATACCACAAGGCATTAAACTCGACAATGTATCCCGTACGGGGAACAACAGGATGCCCGTTGGCAGTGGAGTTCATCCATGTCACAGCCTTGTCCTTTCCGTCGGTGTAAAGAAGTCCGTTGGGCATCAGCTTCAGGTTGGGGTGATGATTGCACTTCACGTACATCACTACGTCCTTGATAAACTTGCCGTACTTCTTGAGGCAAGCTTCTTTTCCTTTCTCCTTGGCATACTGCTGCAAAGCCCATACTGCCCACAAAGGCACATCGGGCTGGTCAATCTCTGCAATATGTACGGTGACAGGCTTGCCCTCCATGAACTCGTAATAACCCTTCATAGCGGTCTTCATGACCAACTCGAAGTAGTCGTCTTCCTCGATGGAGAGTGTCAGACCAGGCAAAGAGATGAACGTGTCGCGGGCACGGCACTTGAACCAAGGATAACCGGCAATGATGTATCGGTCGTCGTTGCTTTCGCGACGATGGAACTGATGGGCTGCATTGACCAGACAATGGAAGAAATTGTCGCGTGGCGCACGCTCATTCCCTTCCTTGTCGAAGAGTGCCTTCAGACTGCGCGATTTGATTTCGGATGTGGAAGCGGCAAAGACGATGGTCTCACCCTTCTTGATGTTCATCTCGAAATAGCCGGGAACATAGAGGTCCTCATTGGAAGCATAGCCGCGCTCCTGCTCCTTAGGATACTCCACACCACGATACCAGTCGGGCTGGAAGATGAAATTATTCTTCTTGGAGAACTGCATGAACAGGTCGGGATAACCGGCATACATACATGTCTTGATGCCATTGTCGACCTCAGCATAATCTCTTGAAGCAGTTGCATTCTCGTGAGTAAACTGTCTCACGCTGCGGAATGCAAGGAAAGGACGGAACCTCAGTGTAGTGGCAGAATGTCCATCCACCAAGGTGTAACGCAACAAAATACGATTCTCGTAATGCTGGAACACCACTTCCTTCTTCAGAATGACGCCTCCCACACGATACAACGTGGTAGGAACCTTATCGCAATCGAATTCACGGATGTACTTGTGTCCCATCGGATTGTAGTTGTTGCCTTGATACTTGTGCAGTCCAAGATTGAATTCAGCGCCATGCTGAATCACCGTAACATCGAGCGAGCTCAGGAGCACATGGTTGTCATCGTCCAGTTCTGGAACCGGCACAACCAATAGACCATGATACTTGCGGGTATTACAGTCCACAATCGTAGAGCACGAATAAGCACCAGAGCGGTTGGTACGCAACAACTCCTTGGGCAATGACTCTTGAAGGTTAGTCATCAGGGCCTTTTCGAATTTTAGATAACTCATAGATCTATATTAAGGTTTTAGTTTTTAATACATTACTTTAGATTGGTTCAAAGGTAACGATTTTTTGTTGTATAACAAAGTTTTTTGGGATAAAAATAGTTGAAATTTTTGTTTTATCATGTTTTTTTAGCCAAATCAACTTACTTTTTGAGCAAAACAGCATGTTGACAACACCCAGACTGGCAGCCGTCAACCACTTTATCCGAAAAAAGAGGAGCAAGTTGCCCGCTCCTCTTATCAGGCAGGAATCAGGAAATTGATGACCTCCTGCTCTACCGTTATCTTATAGCTACCCTTAGGGGTGTTCATCAGACGGCCATCCACACCGATGAGGGCATGCGAAGCCTCCTTCACCTCCACCTCACGGGTACGGTAAGGATGCACACTGCGATGGTTGAGGAACTTACCACGCACGAAGAGATAGAATCCCTCGAAGAGCTGTGTGATCTGCGGATGATACACCACCGACACATCGAGCAGTCCGTTATAGGGCACGGCGTTAGGTGTCTGCCCATATCCTGAGGCATTGCCTATGCACATGGTCATCACCCTGCGCTGTATCTCATCCTCATTGATCTTGACATGCATCTTGTAGTCGAGGCGCTGGAAAATCATGAGCACAAAAGAAGAGATGAACGAAAGTGTGCGGGAACCCAGGAAGTGATGGGTCTTGCGGCGCAGATTCATGATAGCGGCAATCAAGCCCACGTTGATGCAGTTCAGGAAGTAACGATGGCACTTCTCGTCGCGCTTGTTCGTATAACGGATACAGCCCAAGTCGATTTTCCTGATACGGCGCTGTTTCAGCCATTTGATGGTCTGCTCATAATCGCTGTCGGAGAATCCCCAGAAATGGGCGAAGTCGTTCATCATGCCATGAGGGATTACACCAAGGGCTATCCCTTCACGAGTAGCCTTGTCTACCTGCATCAGACAGTTGACGGCATCATTGAGTGCAGAGTCGCCTCCCACAATGACTATTGTCTTATAGCCATTGTTGATAAACATCTTCACCAACCGTTCCACACTTTTCTGGTTCTCACTCTGCACAAAGTCGTAGTCGATATGCTGCTGGCGCAACACCTTCTCTATCTTGAGCCAGCGTTTTCCTTCACGCCACCCGTTACGGGGGCAATAGAGCAATCCCCACTTGTTTTCATTAACCGCCATGATCCTATATTTTGTTTTTTATATTTCAAGATTTACCTGTCCACGTCGCCTGTCAGCTCGAATATCTGTTCCACCTTATCTGCCATGGGCTGCAAGGCGTCCACCCAATGTATGGTAAAGCCTCTGCGCTCCATGCCGCGGAACCATGTCATCTGTCGCTTGGCAAACTGATGTATGGCTATCTCCAAGCCTCGGAACATCTCGTCGTAGGATGTCTTACCTGTCGCATATTCTGTGACAAACTTGTATTCCAAGCCGTAGTATATCAAGTCTTCTGCAGGAATGCCCCTGTCGAGAAGCGATCTGATTTCATCGACCATACCTTCATCAAGGCGTTGCCTCAGTCGGCGTGTAATCTTCTCACGACGAGCCTCACGGTCGATGCTCACACCAATAATCAAGGAGTCAACCGATGGCAGTTCCCTCTCAGGCATGGGATGCTCGGCATTATAAGTCTCAATCTCTATGGCACGAATGGCACGCTGGGCTGTGTCGACATCGGTGCGGTTGTGCATATGCGAGCCGTTCCTTGCCTTGAGCTGTTGCAGCATCTCGGTAAGCTCAGCCAGGCTCTTGTCGGCAAGACGCTCACGAAGCACAGGGTTCTGAGGCACAGGCGAGAGGTGATAGCCCTTGAGTACGGACTCAATATAAAGTCCCGTTCCGCCACAAAGGATGGGCAACCTTCCCCTTCTAAGAACATCCTGATAGGCATCATAGAAGTCTTGCTGATACTGAAAGAGGTTGTACTTGGTTCCTGGCTCGCAGATATCTATGAGATGATAGGGAATCTGCTTGTCCCCTACTGTATAGTCGGCCAGATCCTTGCCCGTTCCTATATCCATTCCGCGATACACCTGTCGGCTGTCGGCACTGATAATCTCGGCTTCCATCCCGTCCATACGCGAAGGAAAGGCAGCAGCCAAGGCAGCAGCAAGACTGGTCTTTCCGCTTGCCGTAGGACCCAATATCGTTATCATCGTCTGTTTCATGGTGGCAAAGATACAAAAATTTCTGATATAGCTAAACAAAGAAAGCGAAAAAAAGAAGTTTAGCATCACTTAAAGACCCGAAATAAGGTTTCATACGGGTGTTAAACGCAAAAAAGCCTGGCATTTTGCAATGCCAGGCCTATAATATTGTTGAATATCGCTACTGCGGTATTACTTCAACTCAGCGAGGTACTTGATAGTACGAACCATCTGAGAAGTATAAGAGTTCTCATTGTCGTACCAAGAAACTACCTGTACCTGATATGTATCCTCGTCGATCTTGCTAACCATTGTCTGAGTAGCATCGAAGAGTGAACCGAAACGCATACCGATGATATCTGAAGAAACGATCAACTCATCGTTGTAACCGAAGCTCTCGTTAGAAGCAGCCTTCATTGCAGCGTTGATACCCTCAACAGTTACGTCCTTACCCTTAACAACAGCTACGAGGATAGTTGTAGAACCTGTAGGAGTTGGAACGCGCTGTGCAGAACCGATCAACTTACCGTTCAACTCAGGAATTACGAGACCGATAGCCTTAGCAGCACCTGTTGTGTTTGGAACGATGTTCTGAGCACCTGCACGTGAACGACGGAGGTCACCCTTACGCTGAGGACCGTCGAGAATCATCTGGTCACCTGTGTAAGCGTGGATAGTAGACATAATACCAGACTGGATAGCTGCGTACTTGTTCAAAGTGTCAGCCATAGGAGCCAAGCAGTTAGTTGTACAAGAAGCTGCAGAGATAACTGTATCGGCTGGAGTCAAAGTCTTGTGGTTTGTGTTGTAAACGATAGTAGGAAGATCGTTACCTGCAGGAGCAGAGATAACTACCTTCTTAGCACCTGCTGTAAGGTGAGCAGAAGCCTTCTCCTTAGATGTATAGAAACCAGTGCACTCGAGTACTACGTCAACACCAAGCTCACCCCAAGGAAGCTCAGCTGCGTTTGGCTTAGCGTAGATAGTGATTTCCTTACCATCAACGATGATAGAGTTGTCTGTTGCCTCTACAGTGTGCTTGCCCTCACCATACTTGCCAGCGAAGCCACCCTGTGCTGTATCATACTTAAGAAGGTGAGCCAACATTTTTGGAGATGTAAGGTCGTTGATAGCAACTACCTCATAACCCTCTGCCTCAAACATCTGACGGAAAGCCAGACGACCGATACGGCCGAAGCCGTTAATAGCAACTTTTGTCATTTTGTTTAATATTTAAATTAATGGTTGAAAATAATTTTTACCTTAATAAGCCTCGAAGCACTTGCCAATGAGCTGAAACATTCAAAAAGCAATACTTTTGAGCAATTTTTTTTCTTATCGAGCGCAAAGTTACTAATTTTTTTCTAACTTTGCACACGAATTGAGTATTAAATTATTTAAAAAAGACTGCATGTTGCAGAATATCGTAGTCTTTTCATGCCTTAAGGGGCCATACTGACAACTCCATATTGCAAAATAAAAAGTATGAATGCGTGACTGCAGTTGCAGCAGCCCCTATATATAATAAGGTGTATATGTCAAACTTAAAATAATAAAAAGAAAAGATGAGTAAATTTCTGAGTGAATTCAAGCAATTCGCCATGCGTGGCAATGTGCTCGATATGGCTGTCGGTGTCATCATTGGTGGTGCCTTTGGCAAAATCGTCAGTTCGTTGGTAGACGATCTCATCATGCCTCCTATAGGATGGATTATCGGTGGTGTCAACTTCTCGGAACTGAAGATTTCACTTCCTACCGTGGAAGTAGCCGGCGAGAAACTGCCTGCTGCCACCATCAACTATGGCAACTTCCTGCAGACCTGCCTCGACTTCTTCATCGTGGCTTTCTGTATCTTCATGCTGATCAAACTGGTCAACAAATTTGCCAAGAAGAAGGAGGAAGAGCCCAAGCCAGAGCCTAAGCCTACGGCAGAGGAAAAACTCCTTACCGAAATTCGCGACTTGTTGAAGAACAAGTAACATTCATATTCTATCGGGCGTGGGGCGGCAGAGTTTCGCTATGACGAAAAGACTCTGCTGAACCTACGCTATTATTGCACCTTAGTGACGATTAAAGAGACATACCCGCTTTCATATTTTCACCGTCACCCAACAGTAACCAAAGAGATGAACAGCCAGCAAGCTACAGACAAGTTGACAAGAAAAGGCATCAAGCCCACAGCCAACAGGATATTGGTGTACAAGGCTTTGCTCAGTCATTCTGCCCCAATGAGCCTTGGCGACATGGAAACCTTGATGCCATCGATGGACAAATCGAGCATATTCCGTACACTCACCTTGTTCTTGGAGCATGATGTGGTGCATGCCTTTGAGGACGGACGTGGCATACTCAACTACGAACTGTGCGAGGAAGAGGGCAAGTGCGACCATCATGACGGACATATCCACTTCTACTGCGAGACGTGCCAGCGCTCTTTCTGTCTGGACGACATCCATATTCCAAGTTTCGAACTGCCCGAAGGATTCTGTCCTCATTCCGTTTCCTTTGTCATCAAAGGCGAATGCCCCGAATGTAAGAGAAAAAAATCATCCCCACTCCATAGAACATAACAATACAAAGTCTTTCACCACACGGGTATATTCCTCATGATGATCGCGGTAAGCCATGGCATGTTCTGAGCCTTTGGCGATAAAAATAGCCTTGCGCCCTCTCTCCTTTGCATCGTACAGGGGGCGAAGCATGGCATAAGGCACAAAGGCATCCTTGTCGCCATGGATAAAGAGCATCGGTTTGGTACTCTTACGGACTTGGGATATCTGCTGAGCCTCAGCAAACGACCAGCCATACTTGTGCAGGCAGAGCGCGGAAGTAGTGTTCATCAAAGGGAAAGCTGGCAAGCCAAACTGGTCTTTGAGCTGAGCGGCAAACTCGTCCCACACACTGGTATAACCGCAATCCTCCACAAAGCACTTCACATATCCCGGAGTCTTCTCGCCCGCAACAGCCATCGTAGTAGCTGCACCCATCGATATGCCATGAATCACCTGCCACGTATTCTTCACTCTTCGTTCTTTACTCTTCACTTTAAATATCTCATGGGCTACTTGCGACCATCTGATGACATCCCAACGGTCTTTCCACCCCATCTGTATATGATCGCCCTCGCTCTTGCCATGTCCATACAGATCGGGAAGGAGCACATTATACCCCATATCATGATTATAGAGATAGGCGATGTGGAGCATTCCCTCGGCACGCACCTTGTAGCCATGAACCACAATGGCGGTTCTGTCGGTAGACTTGGGGGCATAGAGATAAAGGGCATGAGCCTTATAGCCCGAAGGCATCAGCAGGAAGGTGTCTTTCACGCAATGATGCTGATACACTGAGTCCATCCAGACCGAAATCCAGGGACACTCACTCTTTATTCTCGTCTTCCAATGCTCGGCTGTCATTCGCTCTTCCTTCGGATAGCTGAGCGAATAATCGAGCATATAGCTGCTTACTCCATACAAACTTGCTGCCACAAGCACAACAATGCCCAAGACTACACCTATTATTATATGAAACTTTCTTTTCTTCATATCTTCCCATCATTCGTTTTCCAATACTGCAAAATTACTCAAAAAAACAAAGAGAACAAAACATAAAAGCATATTTTAACTGAACTTTCACAAATGCCATACTTGTGTCAGCAGCCTTGAATTCCTATAAAACGTTCACTTAATACTGAGAAAATCTTTCTCTTATACTATATAAATGTTCTGTTTAACCCATAAAAGTTCTATTCAAAGCCTTTGAACGGAGATTTCATTAGAGAGAAAAAACAATTTTATCACTATCTGAAGACATTTGTTGTGGTAACAAAGTAACCACTTGTGGCAATAGGGGATGCTGGACAGTTGGAAATTCAACAAGAAGATAAATTGTCAGACAAATGTCAGACTATTTTTTGGGCACATTCAAGCCTTTGTCATACTTTTGCAGTCATCAAACATTCAAAGCAACAGTTTACCCATAAAAAAGCAAACGTATGAAAAAGATTTTCTTCATCATCATCGCAGTCATCGCCATCATCTTATTTTTCAATATGTATGGCACCTTTGTTTACCAAAGCAATCAGTCGAAACCGTACATAGACTTCAAGAAAAAGATAGACATCAGTCAGCTGTTCGATTATCGCGACCCTACCTATGGCTATACCATCAGCTATCCCGATTTCTTCGAACATGAGGACACATCGCTCAGCAACTATCAAAGCTATGCCAGGTTCAGCTATACCGACCGCGCCAATGTGGTGTTGGAAAGTTATGTAACGAAGAATCATTGCACATCATTACAGACATGTGCCGACTCGTTGGCGACAAAGCTTCATGCCACAAAAACTATGAACAGGGACTCATCATTTCTGCTTGCAGGTCCGGTATACGAAAACGGAGTACGCATGAAGGGTTACAGTCATTACGACAAATTCATCAAGAGTGGCAAACTCCTCTTCGTCTACTCGCTCACCTATCCCGACGATTACAAACCTGCCATGTCTAAACTGTTCCATCTGATAGAAAACTGGAAAATCGTCGGGGCATATTGATGTTTTTCGGCAACAAGATGTCGTATACACAAAAAAACTTTGTACATTTGCAACTCATAAAGACAAACCTTCCCTTTATAAAGACAATATGACAAAGAAAGCAATCGTAATGGGCGCCACATCGGGCATCGGAATGGAAGTGGCAAAACTGCTTGCCGCCAAAGGATGGCAAGTAGGAATAGCCGGAAGAAGAACAGAAAGACTGCAGGCTCTGACGGCTGAAGGCATCGCCTGCTATCAGCAGATAGATGTCACCTCTGCCGATGCTCCTACCCAACTACAGCAACTCATCGATAAGTTGGGAGGTATGGACCTGTATTTCCATAGTTCGGGTATAGGTTGGCAAAACAACCTGCTCGATATAGAGAAAGAACTGAAGACGGTGGAGACCAACGGAATGGGATTCACAAGAATGGTAGACACCGCATTCAACTGGTTTGCTGCTCACACCACAAAAACCGAAAATAAGCATACATATCGCATTGCCTGCATCACCTCCATAGCAGGAACAAAAGGCTTGGGTGCTGCCCCAGCCTACTCTGCCACCAAACGATTCCAAAACCACTACTTGGAATGCCTTGCCCAGCAAGCACGTATGCGCCAGCTTCCCATCTCGATAACAGACATACGGCCAGGATTTGTGGCAACCGACCTGATTGCAGGCAGCAAATATCCGCTACAGCTAAGAGCAGAAGAAGTGGCAAGGCACATCGTACATGCCATTGAGAAAGGGAAAGAAGTAAAAGTCATAGACTGGCGGTACGCCATCCTCGTCTTCTTCTGGCGTCACATACCAAGATGGCTGTGGACAAGGTTGAAAATCTCTCAATAATATGGGTCAAAAAAATCCCTCCTTCAGGCATGATACCCGAAGGAGGGATTTATAGTATAGATGGCAGGAATCTGCTTTTCTAATCTTTACCCGCGAAGAAATCATCACGGGGAGAAAGCCTTACTCCCACTCGATTGTCGAAGGTGGTTTTGAAGAGATGTCGTAGCAAACGCGGTTCACACCCTTCACCTTGTTAATAATCTCGTTGCTTACCTTTGCCATGAAGTCGTAAGGCAGATGTGCCCAGTCGGCTGTCATCGCATCGGTACTGGTCACAGCACGCAGAGCTACTGGATGCTCGTATGTACGCTCGTCACCCATCACTCCTACCGAACGGACAGTAGAAAGCAATACGGTACCTGCCTGCCAGATCTGGTCGTAGAGAGAAACCTCAATCTCGCCATTCTGCATGTCGGCAGGAACACCAGCAGCCAATACACGGCGGGCTTCCTCACCACTCAACTTCACCTTGTACTCACGCAAGCCGCGGATATAAATGTCATCGGCATCCTGAAGAATACGCACCTTCTCGGGAGTGATATCACCCAGAATACGTACTGCCAAACCAGGACCTGGGAAAGGATGACGGGTAATCAGATGCTCAGGCATTCCCATAGAACGGCCAACACGACGCACCTCATCCTTGAACAACCACTTCAATGGCTCGCACAACTTAAGGTTCATCTCCTTAGGAAGACCACCCACATTGTGATGGCTCTTGATGACCTTACCAGTAATATTCAAGCTCTCGATACGGTCGGGATAGATAGTTCCCTGTGCCAACCACTTGGCTCCGGTCTGCTTCTTAGCCTCAGCATTGAATACCTCCACAAAGTCGCGGCCTATAATCTTGCGCTTCTGCTCAGGATCGGTCACACCAGCCAGGTCGGCAAAGAACTTCTCGGATGCATCCACACCAATCACGTTCAGACCCAAGCACTTGTAATCCTCCATCACATCACGGAACTCGTTCTTGCGAAGCATACCGTGATCTACGAAGATACAAGTAAGATTCTTGCCAATGGCCTTGTTCAAAAGAACGGCAGCCACACTGGAGTCGACACCACCAGAAAGGCCAAGGATCACCTTGTCATCACCCAGCTGTGCCTTCAGCTCTGCCACTGTAGTCTCTACGAAAGAGTCAGCACTCCAGTCCTGCTTGCTGCCACAGATATCTACCACAAAGTTCTTCAGCAACTGTGTACCCTGCAAAGAGTGGAACACCTCTGGATGGAACT
>ERZ1023621.44-NODE-44-length-35400-cov-35.240147_pt1 | contig 35400 bp, 27 predicted proteins | sample MGYA00380330_ERZ1023621 | MGnify/ENA primary metagenome ERZ1023621 (study PRJEB33179, sample SAMN07448975) | human gut metagenome | biome: Human-gut; feature: Human associated habitat; material: Faeces | host: Homo sapiens | place: India: Bhopal | collected...
GCAGCCATCAGAAAGCGAGCCAAAGACCTCACCACTTTTGATGCAGCCATCAACCAACTATGCAATGTGATAGGATAATAAATGGCAGAAATTTGAGAATGTTCCTCAACTTTCTGCCTTTTTCTTTTGCATATTCAATAAATAGTTGTATCTTTGCCATTACAATAAAGTTGTAACACAAAAAATGTAATGGCGTATGAAACTAAGTAACAGGAAATTAGCAAATCCTTTCATCTACCAAAGGATATGAAAGTTCTGAGTATTTCTGCGATAGAGAGGTGGTAACAAAGACCTTGATGTTGCGCTAAAGAATGGAAGGAATAAGAGCTAAAATCAGTAGCATTATGAAAGAACCCGGCAAGAAATATAACGATGAAGACAACATGCTCGTCAACGACTTGCGCTCCATCGTCAGCAAGGCTCGCAGCAAAGCATTTGCTGCCGTCAATTATTCTCTGGTGGAAAGAAACTGGAGAATAGGACAACGTATTGTGGAACAGGAACAGAACGGAGCATCACGTGCTTAATACGGAAAGCATGTGATAGAGGTCGCTTCGGCTGCTCTTACGGAGGAATTCGGGAAGGGATTCTCCAAGACTAACATAAAGAGTTACAGACGTTTCTATAACTTTTTTCCGGATTTAGGAATTGGGCAGGCACTGCCTGCCCAATTGGAAAAACAAAAACAGCAGGCAGTGCCTGCTATATTTACCGCACTTGTAAAAGAGGAGTATCAAACTCACTTTACAAATTTGAATATCCTTCCTTGGACCCACTACGAGCGTCTCATCCGTGTAGAAGATAAACAAGCTCGTGAATGGTATGCAAAGGAAGCGTTCAACGAAGGTTGGAGTTACCGAACCCTCAACCGCAATATCAACACCTTATATTATGAACGTCTTCTTATGTCAAAGAAGAAGCAGCCAGTCGTTGACGAGATGCAAGACAAGACAAAGGCTTATCAGCAAGACAAACTCGAATACATCAAATCACCAGTTGTCTTGGAATTCCTTGGATTGCCAGAAGACACATCCCTCGCTGAATCAAAATTAGAGACAGCCATCATCAACAACCTAGAGAAATTCTTGATGGAAATGGGAAAGGGATATGCACTCGTGGCTCGTCAGCAACATATTCGAACCGAGGAGAATGACTACTATATCGACTTGGTATTTTACAATTACCTCATCAAATCTTTTATCTTGGTCGACTTGAAGGTAAATCGCATCACCTACCAGGATGTAGGACAAATGGACATGTATCTCCAAATGTACGATAAGATGAAAAAAGGACCAGACGACAACCCTACCATCGGCATCATCCTTTGTACCGAAACAGATTCGGATGTGGCACGATACTCTACCCTCGCCAAAAACGACCAGATGTTCGCAGCTAAATACAAGCTTTACTTGCCAGACAAAGAAGACCTCAGAAGAGAAATCGAACGACAGAAGGAACTGTATCTAATGGCTCATCCTGAAGAAAACGATAAAGAGTAATTCTTCTGGCAGCATCAGAATAATTAGAAGGAACCATTACAAAAAGGTCAGACGCTGCCTGACCTTTTTTATCTCATTTTCGTATAACTATCCATTTATCTATAAAATCATTACTTTTTCTTGCATAAAGTTTGCAATTTCCAATATTTATGCTTACCTTTGCCGTTGTTAAGAGGGAACTCATAACACATTACCAAATATCTTATCATCAAATAAGAAAGGAAATAGCAAATGGAACTGAAAGAGACTTTCCAAAAAGTGAAGGCAGCCAGCAAGACACTGGGCTTGCTCAGCGACGAACAACGTAATGAAATCCTGCAGGCGGTGGCGGATGCCATCATCGCAGAGACTCCTGCGCTCCTCAAGGCAAATGCAGAAGACTTGGCTAAGATGGATAAGGCTAACCCGCTATACGACAGACTGCAGCTGACGGAGCAACGACTCCAGGATATTGCTTCGGATATGAGACACGTCAGTACCCTGCCCTCACCGCTCGGAAGAGTTCTCAAAGACAAGACGCTCGAAAATGGTTTGCACCTGCAGCGGGTTGCCGTTCCTTTCGGAGTCATCGGCATGATTTATGAAGCACGTCCTAACGTGACCTACGATGTTTTTTCTCTCTGTTTCAAGAGCGGGAATGCATGCGTACTGAAAGGTGGAAAGGATGCAAATGCCTCAAACTCAGCGGGTGTCGAACTTATCCACAGGGTGTTGATAACTTTCGGTATTGACCCGAATGTCGTTACACTCCTCCCTGCTACTCATGAGGCTACCGGCGAAATGCTGAATGCAGTGGGCTATATCGACCTCTGTATTCCTCGTGGTGGTAAGAAGCTTATCAACTTCGTTCGCGATACCGCCAAGGTACCGGTTATCGAGACCGGAGCCGGCGTGGTACATTGTTACTTCGACAAGGATGGCGATCTGGAGATGGGCAAGCGCATCATCACCAATGCCAAATGCAGAAGAGTGAGCGTATGCAATGCACTCGACTGTCTGCTGATTCACGAAAGCAGATTAAGCGACCTACCAACTCTCTGCGAAGGTCTCGCCGAAAAGCAGACCAAGATTCATGCAGATACCAAGGCTTACGAGGCTTTAAAGGGTCACTATCCTGACACCTTATTATATAAGGCAGAGGAAAGCGAGGAGAAAATGAAGGAGGCTGATACCAACATGAAGAGCATCTGGAACACCGAATGGCTCAGCATGCAGATGGGTATCAAGACCGTGGCTTCAGAAGATGAGGCGCTCGACCATATCGCTACCTACGGAAGCGGACACAGCGAGAGCATCGTTTCCAACAACGAAGCAGCCCAGAAGAAGTTCCAGGCAATGGTAGATGCAGCCTGCGTTTATGTAAACGCTCCTACCAGCTTTACCGATGGCGCACAGTTCGGATTGGGCGCAGAGATTGGCATCAGTACCCAGAAGCTTGGAGCCCGCGGACCAATGGCACTCGAAGAGATTACCACCTACAAGTGGTTGATTACAGGAAATGGACAGACGAGGAAGTGAAGAGTGAAGAACGAAGAGTGAAGAGTGAAGAACGAAGAGTGAAGAGTGAAAAAATCAATAGCTTCATAGGACCCGCTCCGTACCTGCTCCGTACCCTCTCCGTACCAAGTCTTAGTTTCTGCCATGTTTGCAAGGTTTGCATGCAAACTTTGCAAACACCAAGATTCAAGAAGAAAGATTCAAGAGCAATATATATCAGAAATAACAAATAAAAAACGAAATAACAATGAAGACATTCTTTAATGTTGAAGACCTTGGCGACCTGAAAGCAGCACTCGCCGAGGCACAGGAAGTGAAAGCAAACCGTTTCGGTTATCAGGAGTTAGGCAAGAACAAAACCTTGCTGATGATATTCTTCAATAACAGCCTCCGTACCCGTTTGAGTACACAGAAGGCTGCGATGAACCTGGGTATGAATGTAATCGTGCTCGACGTGAACGCAGGTGCCTGGAAACTGGAGACAGAGCGTGGCGTCATCATGGATGGCGACAAGAGCGAGCACCTGCTGGAGGCAATCCCAGTAATGGGTAGCTTCTGCGACCTTATCGGTGTGCGCAGCTTTGCCGGTTTGAAAGACCGTGACTACGATTATGCCGAGACCATCGTCAACCAGTTCGTGAAGTACAGCGGCCGTCCAGTCTTCGCTATGGAGACTGCTACCGTTCACCCTCTCCAGGCATTCGCCGACCTCATCACCATCGAGGAGCATAAGAAGGTGGCTCGTCCTAAGGTAGTCCTGACCTGGGCTCCTCACTGCCGTGCCCTGCCTCAGGCTGTACCTAACTCATTCGCCCAGTGGATGAACGCAGCCGATGTTGATTTCGTGGTTACTCAGCCTGAGGGCTATGAACTCGACCCTAAGTTCGTAGGCAATGCCAAAGTGGAGTACGACCAGAAGAAGGCGCTGGAAGGTGCAGACTTCGTTTATGCCAAGAACTGGAGCTGTCCGGGCGTGAAAGACCCAGCGCAGTATGGCGAGATATTGAGCAAGGATATGAGCTGGACCATCGACGAGGAGCACATGAGTTGGACCAACGATGGCTGCTTCATGCACTGTTTGCCTGTGCGCCGCGGACTGATTGTTACCGATGATGTCATTGAAAGCAAGAACAGTCTGGTGATTCCAGAGGCAGCCAACCGTGAGATTTCAGCCGAGGTTGTTATCAAGCGTATGCTCGAATCACTCTAAAGCAGGAAATAAGAAAAAGATAGGGGGAAATAAAGGAAAACAAGCCTGTATTTCCCTCTTTTTCGTTCTATCCAGCCTGATCCAATCCCCATATCTAGGTATTTTTATCTTTTCATCCAGTCTATATTCTTATATCTCATATTTTATCCGTACCTTTGCCGACGAAAAAAGAAAAAACAAGATGGACAAATACAAAATACTATCACCGGAAGCCAAGGGCTCGTTCAACGACCGCTTGAACTTTCTGTATCTAAAACTAGGTAATCATCTCGATATAGAGAAGATGGAACATCGCACCTTGCAATATTGTAAGGTGTTTCTCAGCGATTCCCAGAACCAGATAAAAGAACTGCAGGAATCTCTTCTCTATCAAGAATTTCTCAAGGATACGAATCTTACTATCGTGGAACAGACTCCACTGAATGGCAGTAAGATAAGTCTTCTTGTAAAAACCACAGATGTTCATACCCCCATGCTGTTTCATAGTATCCGCCTCACCGAGGAAGAAGCGAAGGATAAGAATTCATACGAACAAACCCGTATGATTTTCGACAGATACCAGCAGGCAATCAACAAGACAGGTATGACGATGGAGCGCAACCTCGTCCGCACCTGGATATACGTAGCCCATATTGACGTGAACTACCAAGGCGTAGTAGAAGCACGCAACGATGTCTTCGATGAAGAAGGTCTTACAGCAGATACCCACTACATAGCCAGCACAGGTATCGGAGGAGCAACTCCCGTTCGCCATGCCACTGTAGCCATCGACTTCCTGACCTATCCTGACATACAGGAATCAGACAAGAAGTATCTGCAGGCACTCGAACATCTGAATCCTACCCACGAATATGGAGTAGCCTTTGAGCGCGGAACCCGTCTTACCCTACCCAGCCAGCAGCAATACTTCATTTCCGGAACTGCCAGTATTGACAAGCACGGACAGGTGGTATACGAAGGCGATGTAGTAAGACAGACCGGCAGACTCCTTGAAAACATAGGAGCCTTACTGAAGGATGGCGAGGCCACGATGAACGACATCCTGTACTTTATCATCTATCTGCGCGACATGTCTGATTATCATACCGTAGAAATGCTGATGAATCAGTTCTATCCCCAGATACCGCATATCATCGTAGAGGCAAAAGTATGCAGACCAGGCTGGCTGATAGAGATGGAATGTATTGCAGAAAAGCAATAACAGCAATAAATGCAGAAATTTACTTTCAAAGAGTAAGTTTCTGCATTTTTTATGTGCCTTTCTAATATATTTTTGTTACCTTTGCAGAAATAAACTGACAGACATGAATAAACAAAAAACAAACAAACCTAGCATAGGCATATACACATTATACGTGCTGGGAGCGGTAGCATGTTTTGCATTCTTCCAATTCTGCTATCCCTATCACCTGTTCTATCAGGAGCAGAATCAGCTGTTTCTGATGTCGTGGGATCATGTAACTACCTACCTTGACAAACCGGGATGGCTGGCTTGTCTGGCAGGCGATTTCCTGACCCAATTCTACTATTTCCGTTATGCAGGTCCTATCATCCTTACCCTTTGTATCCTCCTGACAGGATACAACATCAGATGTGCTGTAGAAATGGCAGACATCAAGGGAAGATGGGTGGCACATTCCGTCGCCTTCATCGTGATGATTCTTCTGATTTGTTTCAGTTTCCATTACGACTACCGTCTGAGCAGCATCCTTGCCGTGGCAGGTGGAGCCAGCGTGTTCCGTGTCAGCACCTCGCTGCTCATCTCTACCCGAATGTTTATCAAGAAGATAGAAAGAAGGAACGAGCAGGGTCTCTTCCTCAATGGTTCAGGAATTGCCAACTGGGTATCCGTCATCAGCATCTTCGTCTCCGTATTCGTCTGCCATTGGTTCTTCGGATACGGTGTATGGGTATATGGCGCCTTGACATTTGCCGGCTGCATTGCCAATATCATGATGGCAGGCACCTACTATCGTCTTGCCGCCCTGATCATCCCATTTTTCCTCCTCATGCTCACCAAGCGGCTCTACTATTGCGATTTCCAGACCATCTACACTTATCCTGGCATCGGCAAACTGGTTGCCCCACAGATGGATCTGGAAAAGACACTGGCTGTAGACTGCGAATATTATTTCGGCAACTACAATAAGGTGATGCACATCGTAGAGAAAGAAGAGAATCCGAACCAGTACATGAAGTTCTACTATAATCTCGTCATGGCACAAAACCACTGTCTTTCTGCCAACCTTCTCAAATTCCCCGACAACAACCTCGGCACCTTTGAGACCCTTGGTCCCAACACTCCAACGCTCACCATCAAGACACTCAATGAGTTGTACTGGGTATTGGGCGACATGACCTTCTGCGAAAGAGCAGCCATGCTGGCAAATGTATACTCTCCCAACAACCGCAACATCCGCATGATCAAGCGACTGGCAGAAGTCAATCTCGTCAAAGGCGACTACCAGGCAACCCGCAAATATCTGCGCATCCTGCAGAAGACATTCGTATGGCAAAGATGGGCCGACCGCGTTTTTGCATCCCTGGGCATTCATGCCCTGCCCGATGAGAAAGCCCTCCTTCAGACCTATCTTGACAAGCGCCCGTTTGTCAACACCCAGGATACCCTTCGCCTCAGCGACAACAGCTATATCATCATGAAAGAGCTGGTAGAAAGCAATCCTGCAAACAATATCGCCATCAATTACATGCTATGCAGCGACCTTCTCCTGAAGGACATGGAGACCTTCAAGCATGACTACGATAGTTACTATCTCAAGCAGAAGCACGTGCAATACGACGAATTGTATCAGGAAGCACTCACGATATATCTGGCAGGAACCAAGGCACCACCAAGCGAATGGGCCAAGTATATCAAGCGACAGGATGTGCTGCAACAGTTCAGCCAATATAATGAACAACGCGGCAACCCTGCCTTCAAAGATACCTACTGGTATTACTTTGACAAGGCAAAGACACCTAAGTTGAACAACAACTAAAGAGCCTGGAAGACTCTATCAGCATCAAAAACAAGAACAATGAAATACAGAAACATTCTATATAGCTCCCTGGCGGGTCTCCTCCTTTTCGCTTCATGTGCCCAGACACATGAGAACGCAGAGCAGGTTAGCCATCTGCCCAACATGTATCCCGACTATGCCGATGTAACCATTCCGGTAAACATCGCACCACTCAACTTCGAGATACGCGACAAGCATCTTACCAACATCGAGACCGTTCTCACCATTGAAGGAGCAGATGCCAATGATGCAGCCAACACATTGACAGCAACCAGCAACAGTCAGAATCTGAAGTTTGACATAAAAGAGTGGAAAGCCTTTCTCCAGAAGGCTGTAAACAAGAACATCAAGGTACAGATCTATTCCAAGAGCGATGAAGGAGACTGGACCGCATTCAAGCCTTTCACCTGGCAGGTAGTAGGCGACAGCATCGACTCATACCTCACCTACCGACTCATAGAGCCCGATTACGAGGTATGGAACAAAATCCAGATTAAGCAGCGCTGCATCGAGAACTGGGAGGAGAAGATACTCGCCGACCACAATCTGCAGGAGAACCGCTGCATGAACTGTCATGCCTTCGGCAACCAGAATCCGAACCTCAGCATGCTATATGTTAGAGGAGAAGGCGGTGGAGCCATCCTCAACCGCAATGGCAAGTTGCGCAAGCTGAACCTGAAGAACGACAACCTGATTTCTTCAAGTGTATATTACGGTTTCAGTCCATCGGGCAAATACGTTACATTCTCTACCAATATCATCATTCCGGCCTTCCATGCCGATCCCGACAAACGTCTGGAAGTATATGATTCGAAGAGCGATGTCTATGTTGCCGACCTCGACAACAACACCATCATCTCATCGCCCCTGACGAGCGACAGCACGAAGCTGGAGACATTCCCGACCTTCTCGCCTAATGGTGCCTATATATATTATTGTGTAGCCGACCGGAAAGGGTTGAATACGAAGAACCTCAAGGGACTGAAATATTCCCTGGTACGCATTCCTTTCAATGAAGAAAACGGCAGATTTGGCGAAAAGGTAGATACCCTCTATTATGCCCGTTCCGTTTGCCATCCTAAGATAAGTCCCGATGGCAGATACTGCCTCTTCACCGTAGCCGATTACGGCACCTTCCCTATCTGGCATCCAGAAGCAGATCTATGCATGTTAGACCTGCAGACGGGTAAGACAGACAGCCTCAGCATCGTGAACAGCAACAAGAGCGATACCTATCACAGCTGGTCGCATACCGGCAGATGGTTTGTCTTTGCCAGCAAGCGCGATGATGGTCTTTACGGCAAGCCTTACTTCTGCTACGTAGACAGCCAGGGCAAGGCTCACAAGCCTTTCGTATTGCCGCAGAAGGAACCAACCTTCTATGATGATTGCCTGAAGAGTTTCACCATACCGGAGCTGAGCCGCGGTCCCGTTCCATTCGATGCCATCGACATCGAGAATGTAATGAAGCAAGAAGCAGAAAAGTTCAAATAAAAAAACAAAAACGCTCCTGTTACCATATTGCAACAGGAGCGTTTTTTATAAACATACATTTGAATTCTTCACTCTTCGTTCTTCACTCTTCACTTAACCTTCGTCGGAATCCTCTTGTCACTCATGATTTCATTTCCTGCCGCACGGGCATCCAGTTCTACAGGCTTGGATGTGAAATCTGGGGTATTATAGGAATCCAGCAACTCATCGTAGTACTTCTTCGGATTGCGCTGAGGCAAAAGGAACGGCTTGCTTACATTGCCCTTATCATCGATGCAGGCGAGATAAAGACGGGTATAGAGGCCGTCACCACGGCGGGATGTAAAGACAAACCAATGGGAATCCCTGCTCCAGTTGTGCCAGCTGTCCGTGTTTTTACTATTGGCAGCAGTCATAGGCTTAGCCTGCCCTGTCTTCAAATCCAGCAACCAGTTATCCGCTTCCTTGTGCCAGATAGGGAAACAGCCATAATCGCTCATCGTAAACATGATGTACCTGCCATCATACGAAGGACGAGGATGGGTGGCACTCTTGCCCAGTTCACGAGCATTGAAGATGGTATCCACCTGGCTGCCAAACTTACCCGTAGCCGCATCAAAACCAATCTTGCAGATATTATACTTGATATCCTTGTAACCGCTTGGGATAGGCTCTGCAGTAGAAGAGCAGAAATAGAGCGTCTTGCCATCAGGCGAGAATACCGGATAGGTCTCGTAATGGTCTTTCGTCATCAGGAGAGGATCCAATATCAGTTCATGGGTTGCAGGCTGATAAACGAAGACATCCGATGCCTGGTCGAAGACTTCAATGCGCTCATCTTTTACGGCATGGAAACTCTGATGAGTGGTATTGGTGCTATAAGCACAATACTTGCCCGATGGATGCCAATAAGGATAAACCATCGAACCCTTCAGGGAATCATTCTTAGCCTTCAGCCACTCCCGCTTGCCGTTATGAGAAACCAAGGTAGCGCCATGGTCGCCACGTACATGGAAGGTAAACTGGTCTGGATTGGTTCTGTTTGCCGTATGACAATTGAGACAGGCACCCGGAGCTGCCGTATTCTCAAGAATTGCTGTTTCCTCAAAGTTACCCAAGTTGCGCTGATAGATGCCCAACTTGCCATACACCTCATAACCAGGGGCAATACGACGGTAAGTAAGTCCCCAGTCGTTCAGCTCGTATGGGCTGACATATATATCAAAGTCCTGATACTTGAACCTTTCACCATTTTTCAATACAAACACAGAGACGGTGAGTTTTCCGCCCTTATTTTTTCTCAAGAAGTCGTGCCACTCCTCTACATCAAAGTCCGCATACTCTTTTCCGAAAGAAGAGATTTCCTCGATGGTCTTCGATCCTGCCACACTCACTAACATTTCATCTACATCGTCATCCGTCATATTGAAATTAAGCGGAGCGATGTTGACAGGAACTGTAACCCCGATGTAATCAGGGAAGATTTCAGGCAATTGTTTGATTTCTTTTGCCTCACTCCATGGTGAAGGATAGCAACAGGAATCGAGAGTAGCCATCCCCATCACAACCAACAGGACACACAACAGATATTTGATTGTTTTCATATCATTCCAGTATTATCATTCTACATTCTAATAAACCTCTTTCATTCCCTCCTTCTTTTTAGAAGCCTCATCAGCCCCCTGCACCATCACATAGTGCCAGGCATTGGATACATACGGCTGCTGACCAAGCTGAGGATTCTTCGGATTCTGCATATAGAGCTGGATGAAGTTGAGCGTATTGTTCACGTTCTGTGCATCCACACTATATGGGATGGTACGTGGATCGCTATGTGTCTTCATCCAGTTGCCGATGAGAATCTCCTGGAAGGTACGTGGAATATGGTCGTAACCCACGAATCTGCCCAGCGGATAATACTGCATGAACTTCTCCATATCGCGCTGCAGGAGTTCGTAGCACATCAGATATTCGTATGCCATCTTGTTATGGTTATCATTCAGGAAGAGCAAGCCCAGCATCTGGTCCATCTCCCGGTCGCTGAAGAGGAAGTCCTGCTTCTTTTCACGATACTTTCTCAACTTTCCATAAACGGGATGCCGGTTGATAGCCTTCTCATTACCCAGCAGCGCCATCGTCTGATTCGCCCAGTTGCTATAGAAGAGCGTCTTCTGCAGTCGGCGGAGCAGCTTGGCAGCTACCTGATAGTTGCCGTTGATGATTTCGCACTCTATAATCCTGCGGGTCAATCGGGCACTCTTGCGATAATTCGGTATCGCTTCCTGCGCCTCGAACATATATCTTTCGGCATCATTCACCATACCCAGGCGGAAGAAGATTTCTGCAGTAGATACCGGTGAAATCATATCGCGTGTAAAGGTAGGAAACAAGCCCTCGCCTCCATTCTGATAGAACTCGAAAAGACGGTCGGCAAGTTGTCCTTTCTGGCTCAAGGCAAGATTCACACACGATACACTGAGCGGTGTGGTAGCCGGCTTCTTCTCAGCCTTCTCAATAATCTTATCCCATTGTTCGGTGCGAACTAGGAAATCATAATCTATCAGGTCGTAGGTCATTGCATCAAAAGAAGCCTTGATGCCGAACCATGAAGCCACAATCACCAATACATACGCCAAGGCCATCACCACCTTGGATTGCTGCAGCTTCTTAATCCAGACATGTCCATCAGGAACCATACCAAAGAAAACGACTACGACGGTCCATATCATCACACCCAAAGGCAACGGAGAAACCGTACCAGGATAGCGATAATAATTGAGTCCGCTAAAGATACGGTACAATGGATACTGCAACGATTGCGTGGTCAGCAATATCCAGGCTACGGTGAGTATCAGCAGACAGGCAGAATAACCCAGACTGGAAAGAATGTGTCCATTCTGCTTGCCTTTCATCAGCGTATCGCCTATCACCAGGGCGGCATAAAGGAATACCACCGGTCCCAGGAACCAATAAACCAGTGCCGTGCTCACCAGTTCGAACACCACCTTCACTAACCGGTTGTGGAATCGGTTGTGAATCCAGCCCATCAGCAAGGCGCCCGACAGTGCCACAACGAAAGAAAGCAACAGATTCTGGTCGCCCATGGCACACCATAATACAATACTAGGTACAAAGCTCAACAGATATCCCGGGAAAACGGCTTTCATTCCATATTGCTTCATTAGTCCCCACGAGATAGCCTGTATGCTCATCAAGAGCAGGGCGATGATGGTACCGCCCAAGACAGGCATATAATAGAACTGTACCAAAAACTCACTGATATAGTCAGCCAATCCTCCCGGCAGCACAATGCGCTCCAGGAAATAGCCAATATCAAAGAGAAACATCTGATACTGTTCCTGAAAGCACAAGCCACTCATGTAAGGAACAGACCAGAATATCACTACCGCCACACCGAAGAGCAGCGACAACAGCGGTTTCCAAGATTTTATCATCAAATTCTTCATGATTCTCCAATCTAAATTTTTATTCGTTTATTCTCTCACCGTTACTTTCGGACGTTCATCCGAAAAGATCTGATTGCGGGTTTCCTTCATATCCAGCTCCACCTTGGTCTTGGTGAAATCCGGTACATTATAGGCATCAAACAGCCCATGATAATATTTCCACGGATTGCGCTGCGGAAGAAGGAATGGCTTGGTTGCCTTACCCTTATCATCAATACTCGAGATGTAGAGACGGGTATAGTTTCCGTTACCACGCTTACTGACGAAGACAAACCAATGCGAGTTGCTACTCCAGTTGTGATAGCTCTCGCTCATCTTACTGTTCACCGCAGTCAGCGGATAGGTCTGCCGAGTCTTCAGGTTCATCATCCAGAGATCAGCATCAGGTTGCACAATAGGAAAATTGCTTCTGCTGCACCGTGTATACATCAGCCATTTTCCATCATACGACGGACGAGCCAAGACGTAACTCATATTCGTCTTCGGACCATTCAGCAGCGTATCCACCTTTTCTCCAAACTTCCCCGTTTTGGCATCGAAAGGAATACTTACCAGCGAGCACTTCACTTTCAGATACTCAGCCGGTACACGGCAAGCTTTCGAAGTACTATAATATAAGGTATTGCCATCTGCACTGAAAGCAGGGAATATCTCCAGCCAGTCGGGAGTCATCAGTTTCTGGTCTGTTACCAGTTGATTGTTACGTGTATCCAGTACCACGATGTTACTGAAGTCGTGATAAACTTCTATCGGCTTGTAAGTTCCCACGAAGAAACACTGGTGAACGGCATTGGCAGCATAAGCCACATAGTTGCCTTCCGGATGCCAGTAGGCATAGCTTCCGGCAGCCTTGGTAGAATCGGTCTTGGTATCAATCCATTGCTGCTTGCCATCCTTCATAATCAGGGTACCTCCACCCTCGCCACGTATCTGGCAGGTCAATTGCCGGGCATCAGTACGATTGGCTGTATGGCAATTGAAACATCTTCCCGGCAGGGCGGTCTCAGTCATGATAGCCGTTTCATCAAAAGTATGGATATCGCGCTGATAGATGCCGATGTTGCCACCCACTTCATAACCGGGAGCAATACGGCGATAGGTCAAACCGTAATCATCCAGCCGATAAGGACTCACCATCATCTGGAAATCCTGATATTGCTTCCACTTGCCATCCTTACGTGTACTGACGGTAAAAGAGATGCTGCCACCGATATTCTGCTCAGTAAGCTGATGCCAGTCTTCCACATCGAAGTCAGCCCATTCACCACTGACATGCAGTTCGCCGCCCTTGCTTCCTTTTGCCACGACATCCACCACATCAACGGTATCACCTTTGATATTGAAGTTCATCGGAGCAATATCAGCCGGAATGGTCACCCCGATATAGTCGGGATAGATGCTAGGCTTACGGTTCACCATAGTAGGATTCTCAACCGACGGAGTACAGGCGGTCATCCCCATCCATACTATCATCAAAGTATAAATAATCTTTTTCATTCTTCGCCTCCTTTCTGTTTACTCATCATTCGTTTCACGTATTCTGCGTATGGCGAACCCGGTACATTCCCCTGATTCTGTATGCACTTCACAGCATCCTGATAACCCACAGGCATCTGCATATAGCCACCATATTGCTGTACCCAACTGCCATAACGCATGAATCCCTGGATATCTCCCTTCAACAGCATCTGCCCCATGAAGTAGTCGAGCGCCATTTTGTTATCCGGATTGTTGATGAAGAGCAGTCCCATCATCTTGTCAATCTCATCATAGCTATAGATCATTTCCGTCTTGAAGCGCATTCTTCTAGCCCTTCCCAAATCCGGATCATGACTGATAGCCGTATCATTGCCCAGCATCGCCTCCATCTTCACAGCCCAGTCATGATAGAAGAGCGACTGCTTCAAGAGATCGATATTCTTACGGGCTACAGCATACTTGCCATTTACAATCTGACATTCGGTAATGCGCTTCATCAATCTGCCACTCATCTTTCCATTCAGGATGGAAGCCTGCAAATCGCTGGCATAGCGAAGAGAAGAGTTCACGAGACCCAGACGCCAAAAGGCTTCCATCGTAGGATACATCGACATGTTATCACGGGAACGGGGAGCCAGCAAGGCATCTTCCCCACTCTGATAGAAAGAAAACATGCGGTCGGCAAGCTGACGGGTCTGAGCCAGGGCAAGATTCACACAGTTAGAGGCAAAGAAATTCTGTGGCTGATACTTCTCCGCATCTTGTACCAGCTCCTGCCACTTGCCATCCCTCACCTGCGCATTCATCTTGAGCAGTGCATAGAGCTCCTTATCGTACCCATACTTGTGCCCAGGAAAAGCCATCGGCACGCGATAATAGTTGATACCCACCAAGACCGAAGAGAGAGGATACTGCGAGAGAATATTGTTATAAACCACCAGCTGAGCGCCCAACAGATAAGGCAAACAGAGCAAGAGCAAGGCAGACTTCTGCTCCCATCGCCAAACAAATACGAGACGCAGGATGGCATAGAGCCAAGTGGCTGCACCGCCTATGAGCCAAAAGAGGAGAGGCAGCAACACGCCTTCGAAAACGAGGCATCTAGCCCCCCACTTTCTGGTAGCCTCATTCATCAGCCACGTCGTGAAGAGGGAGATGATCAGAGCCACTGGAAAAGACAGCAACACGTCAATATCGCCCATCACCGCCAAGAGCCAAAGGGAAGGAATCATGCAAGCTGCCACCCAATACCATCGGAGCGACTGCTTGGCATAGCCCTGCGCCACCAGATAAGTCAAGGCATAGAAAGCCGCAAAGACACCACCCAAGATGGCAGCACCCAATGCTGGCAGATAATAAAACTGCACCAAGAACTCGCTCAAGTAGTCTGCGAGACCACCAGCCACACTCAGATCATGCACAAAATAATCGCCCGACCACAGAAACAGCTGGTTCTGTTCTTGATAGCACAGAGCCTCGGGATAGCCTAGTATCCAAAAGAGGAACACGGCGATACCGAAAGCCACAAACACCATTACTTTTTTCATTATATCTAGTCTTCTTAGTTACGGATTGTTGTTTATTCTTATTGCCTACAAAAGTACTAATAATATTCGTAACTACCAAACTTTTCACCATTAAAAAAATATGCAAGAGACATCCATGATACATTCCGTTCCATCGCCATTTCACCATAACTCACTGACAGAATGCAATATAGAAGAAAGGTGAAAGGAAAATTGAAATTGCTTTTCATTTTATGCAATCGTCCAAATTTTAGCGGAATAACCATTTTATTCCATATAATATCGCAAAAGTACGTAGTGAAATACCACAAAAATACGTAGTAAAATACCACAAAAGTACGTAGCCAAATGCCACAAAAATACTTTTTTTCTTTGAAATACCAAAATAATTTATTATCTTTGTACCCAAAATAACATAAATAAAATAAGCATATGGAATATTTAACTAGAGTAGCAGACAAGATATTACAAGAAAGACTCAGTGCTTTCGGAGCAGTCTTAATAGAGGGGCCCAAATGGACTGGCAAAACAACGACGGCAAGCCAACAGGCGAAAAGTGTCATCAAACTTCAAGATCCTGACAAAAGAGAAGAATATCTCGTTACAGCCTCTGCCAAACCGTCTCTCCTATTAAAAGGTGCACAGCCACGCCTTATTGACGAATGGCAAGATGCCCCAATGATATGGGATGCAGTAAGAACTGCAGTTGACAATAGTGGCGGAACGCCAGGACAATACATATTAACAGGAAGCAATACAGTCAACAACGAAAAGATTCTCCACACAGGTACAGGTCGCATCACAAGAATGAAGATGTATCCCATGAGTTTGTGGGAATCACTAGACTCTTCGGGTACTGTATCTATCAAGGAGTTGTTTAATAATCCAAGCTATGACATAGATGGAGCCACAAGCAAACTAGACATCCCTGACCTTATCAGAGTAGCCTGCCGAGGAGGATGGCCTGCCGCAATACAGCTAAATGGAAAAGCGCAAATGCTGATTGCAAAAGACTATTTTAATAGTGTATGTGAATATGATATATCAGCAATAGACAAAAAACAACGCAACTCAAAGATAGCAAGACAGATATTACGTTCATATGCAAGAAACATAAGCACGTTAGCCAAGAAAAGCAATATTTTCTCTGATGTAACAGCAGCAGGAGATATCACACTTTCACTAAGTACTTATGATGAATATATATCTGCACTAGAAAAGCTATTCGTCATTCAAGACATTGATGCTTGGTGTCCAGCTATAAGAAGCAAGACCGCCATTCGCAGTGCTCCAAAGCGTTGCTTCACAGACCCATCTATTGCAATTGCAGCCATGGGATTAAACGCTGAAGCACTAGAGGTACAATTAAAAACATTTGGCTTCATCTTTGAGCAAATGTGCATTCGAGACCTGAAAGCGTATACTGCCGACTTCGATAGCAGTATTTCATATTACCGAGATCGCTATGGTCTAGAGGCAGACTTAGTTTTGCACTTAGGAGATGGTCGTTATGCTCTCATTGAGTGCAAACTCGGAAGCCGAGAGATAGACGATGGAGCAAAACATTTATTAGAAATCAAGCAACTGGTTAAGAAACACAATGAGGCAGAAAAGCAGATGCCGATTCGTGAGCCAGACTTGCTAATAGTAATAACAGGCGGCAGCATGGCATACACTAGACCAGACGGAGTAAAAGTCATTCCTCTCGCCTGCCTAAAGGATTAAGATTGGTGCATCATCGATGCACCAATTCATTATGAATAACACCATTAAAACAAAAGCACAATGGGAAGAAAGAGAAAAAACAACACTGTACGTGCTTACAAAAGCATCTTACAGAAAGACAAAGACTGGGACTATGGTTTTCTCCTCAATTTAGAGAAGAAAAAGTTGCAACGTATGTATGCCTATTTTTCAACGTCAGAAATTGCATACGGAGACGAACTCGTGGCAAGAGATTTACGTATTTGCATAAAGCTCATAGACATCATAGAGGAGAATGATGCACCCTATCGCTATTGGCTACACGAAAGTAGCAAAGACCAAAAGATGCTCACCCAAAAGGGAGACGATAGCAAATACCATATAGAGTTTGAACAACTAAGAGCAGACACAGACTTTCCAAAATACGTAAATGTCAAAAACGCCAAACGTTTTCTACGCAAAGAATTAAATGAAAAGGACTTTAACTCGTTTGGCTCATATGTTAGTGAAAAGGCAAGCTTAAGGGTCTTAAAGGCACTACATCTCTATAACCTCATCAGAGAATACAGAATGCTAGATTGGTGGAATTAAAAATAACTTTTAGAATTAGTGCGACAGTGTCGCACTAATTTGAAATCGACAGTCTGCATATTCTTGACATTTATAGTTCTACCCTGCAAAGATACGATTAATATTCCTAACTGCCAAACTTTTAGCGAAATATTTCAGAGAGCTACTTCGACGGATACATCTTCTGCAAGAAGTCCTTGAAAACACCGGGAGACTGACGCTGGGTGAAGGCTACGTTGAAATCACGAAGTTGCTTTTGGATTTCCTTACCCTTCGTCATGAGGATGTCATCAGAGCCTGACTGGCGAGCCTGCATACGAAGCTTGTTATATTCAGTATTAAACTTCATCATCCAATCCTTCCAAACTTGGAGCGAATCATTCTGTGGAGTACCACTTGACACACTATTGGCTCCAATCACCACAGTCACATCGCCCGGTTCGGAAACAACCAGCAAGTCCTGTACACCATCCCGATAGTGATAATCTATACGAATCACCTTCATCTCAGTAGTATCGGCAACAAATTCAAACTTGCCGTCCTTGATGACAACAGAGTCTACATGGGCAGCATCCTGCAGTCCGAACATAGGCACAAGGAAAATCTTCTTGCCATCCCAACGGTTCGACTCCATCGTACCATGGATACGGCAATTTCCCTTTTCGGCAGACTTGCAACCTGCCATTACTACCATACTCGTAACGGTCATCAGAGCGATAACCATCAATAACATCATTTTTTTCATTGTTCTCTTTAGGTTTAATCTGTTTATTTATTCAGTTCTTTTTCAGCCAGGAAATAGATAGGAGCATTGCTTGCGCCCTTCTTTGCGAGAAGCCCTTTCTCCGTAAAATGCTTCAACCATTTCAAGGCTGTCTGCTGGCGCAAGGAAAAATGGAATTCCATGTCACGTCGGCAAATATATTCATTCTCTTTCAGGAAATTTACCATCTTGTTCCACAACTGTTCTTCGGTATATTGCCGTGACCTTGTTGTGAATTTGGAACGTTCAAACTTGACATGCCGTGAAACCTCATTCAGCAGTTCGGCAGTAGGCTTGAAGTTTATATTACGCAGACGGATGTCATTACCTGTCACCTTTTCCATCGTCTTGCCTTCCGGCAACTCTGTTGTAACAGACAGGGAGAGATAGCCCACTTGCGGAAGATAGAAGCGGGCACCTTGCGACAGTTCGGTCACGATCAACCCATGCAGCGCAGTCATCACAGCCTGCACATCAGCTCTGGTAAGCGAACAGACCTGCTCTATATGCTCTTCTATCTGCTTACTGGTCATCGGTTCATGGTCTCGCAACCGGACAAATTTCTGTTCTCCACCTTCGCCCTTCGAGTTATGGATGGAATGGATTTCATACTTTATTGCCATAGCTTAGTATTGTTAGTTGTTCATACAAGTACGTTATAACCAGTTAAGTACGTAAGCCATACGCTTCAAGTCCTAGAACTGTGCGACGTGCATCGAACGGTGCACGAGCTCACTTCGAACGCAGCACGCTCTTACTTCGTCCGATGCATGCGCTTACACCGTTCGGTGTGAGTCATGGAGTTGGGGAAGTATAAGCTTCTGGTTGTACAAGTAACCCCGTATAAATGTACTTGTTTTACTGCATACAAAAGTACAATAAAAACTCGTAAACACCAAATCTTTTCAGCAATTATACAAGAAAGTACAGAAGAAAAGCAAAAAAGGTCAAATTCCTCTAACTTAATGACACGAAAAATCCCCGACTGCAGAACGGCAGCCGGGGTTTAGCCTTATTTATTCTTTGTTTCATCTACCAATTTTTCTACTTCCTCCAAGGCAAGCATGGTACCATCTGCAACTTGTTGTGGAGAGAGTCCCATAGCAAGTAAACGTTTAGCAGTATCTATCCTTTCTTCTGCACGACCTTCAGCACGACCTTCAGCACGACCTTCCAGCTTTGCATTTCCCAAGACATCATTCTGAATCATGATGGCATTGACATGCTCATCATAAGCATGACGTTCTGCATCCGACATAGAATAATATCTCAACTTCTCACGCGCCTCCTGCAAACCCGGAGCTGTTGTATCAGGTTTAATAACGCCATTTTTCAGATAATCTACCCATTCCTCAATTGGTGACACAGCAATCTTATTAAATTCATTCACTCTTACCAACATATAAGTTGGGAAGATCTCAGCTGGAGATTTCCTTACGATAGTATCCTTCTCCTTTGTGCTGATAATAAGGTTATCTTTCGTATGCAAGCCCACAAAATTATTCTGTCCTACATAGATGTAGTCAGAGCCTTTGCCAAGGTCAAAGTACAAGATGCTGATAGAATATACCTTCTTCACTTCCTTGTAGGTATTTCCGAGATTGATATGCTCCGTAATAGCTTTAGCCACACCATAGAGTACACGTTCCAGATAATACAATTCACTTGTATTTTGGATTTCTACTATAATGATATCGCCCTTGCTGTTTTTTGCCTTGATGTCAACTCTATTGAACTTGTCGTCTTCTGCCTGCTGGTTACCTTCGCTTTCCAATATGTCAACGATTTTGATTGGCTCTCCTATAAATACGGTAAGGAAGCCCTCCAAAACGCCAAAATTAGCCTTTTGGCGCAACAGTCGTTTTATCGCCCAATCAAAGCGTATAAACCTATCTCTTAATTCTTCCATTTTCTAAACCTCCTTATTTGTTTTGATTCGCTTGCAAATTTACGACTAATTATCGTAACCGCCAAACATTTCCGATAATATTTCAGGATATCCAAAAAGAAAAGCACCGACTGCAGAACTACAACCAAGGCTTACCTTTATTAATATTAGTTTCATTTTAAGAATTTCATTTCCAAATATTTCTGCCGAGTTATAATCATTGTATTCCGATTTTTTGTGCAGTTGCACAGATTTTCGGAACAAAGATAAGAAATACTGCTGAAAATCAATTAATAAAGCATTAATAATTATCATTTGAATGTATCTCTTCTGTAAGAACACTAAGTTTACAATTGTCTTCTAAGAATCCCATAATTACTTTATCATTTCTACCCACATTTTACGAGCAGCTATTAGTATATTTTAAAATCTTTCTTAAACTTACTTGAATAATGAATCTGTTTCAATCCTTCATTAAATCAGCCATTAAATCATCAACGTTATCAAATACGTCTTTCTTTGCCCATTCTTCACCTCGCTTATATGCTTCTATGTGAGCCTGGGCTTCACGAATAGCCGCTTTCGTTTCTTCATTTGGCTCATACTCCTCTCCTGCCTGACATTTCTTTGCCAAGCGGGCAACATAAGAATTAACCTTAGCCACAAATTCCTCCAGACTATAACCTGCAGGAACGTTATATTGTAAATTAACTGTCTGCATAAAACTAAATTTTAGACCGCAGCAAATTTACGACTATTTATCGTAACCACCAAACATTTCGGATAATATTTCTGCGTAGGGCAAAAAGAAAAAGCCCCGACTGTAATCACTACAGCCGAGGCCTAACCTTATTTATATTATAATCACAACGATTGATTCTATTTAAGCGTACTTGAGATTTTTCATACATTACATAAAAAAATCGAAAGAAGAGCGTGTATTTCAAGAAAAAAGCGTATCTTTGCACTCGATATTATTCATACATTACATTAAAAAATCGAATATGGAAATAAAGCGCGACATACATCTCAATCGAATTATTGCCCGAAAAGGCAATGGAATGATAAAAGTCATCACCGGAATACGCCGATGCGGAAAGTCATATTTATTGTTTACCTTATTCACAAATTATCTCAAAAGCCAAGGAGTAGATGAGCAGCATATTATTAAGGTAGACCTGGAAGACCGCCGAAATGCATTCCTAAGAAATCCTGATGCGCTCCTCAAACATATAGACTCTAAGTTTGTAGATAGCCAAATGCACTATATACTGTTAGACGAAGTACAGCTAGTGCCAGAATTCGAGGATGTCTTAAATAGCTATCTCAAAATCACCAACGCAGACGTATATGTTACAGGAAGTAATGCAAAATTCCTCTCTAAAGATGTAATAACACAATTTAGAGGCAGAGGAGATGAAATCAAGATTACACCTCTCAGTTTCCAAGAGTTTACATCAGTAAAAGAAGGAAACCGAGAAGACCTTCTGAACGAATACCTAACATATGGTGGGCTGCCACAAGTAGTTACGATGAACGAAACCAACAGAAAGGTAGAGTACCTCAAGAATCTGTTTACCCACACATATCTACGTGATATCAAAGAAAGATATACTATTTTAAAAGACGACGACTTGGAAGAACTCATTACGCTTGTGGCCTCCAACATTGGCAGTTTAACAAACCCTGCGAAACTGGCCAATAGTTTTAAGTCTATCAAGCAGAGCAACTTAAGCCAAGATACCATCAAAAGTTATCTTGATTTGTTGCAAGATGCGTTTCTGATAGAGAAATCTGTAAGATATGACATCAAAGGCAAAAAGTATATTAGCACACCCTCCAAATATTATTTCTCAGACTTAGGACTGCGAAATGCACGGCTCAATTTTCGACAAACAGAATTTACGCACCTATTGGAGAACGCCATCTACAATGAGTTAAGACTCAGAGGTCTATCTGTAGATGTTGGTCAAGTTCCAATCAGCAAGACAGATGCAGATGGCAAACGCAAGCAATCTATGCTCGAAGTAGATTTCGTATGCAACCAAGGATTCAAGAGGTACTATATTCAAGTTGCATATGCTTTGCCCACCCAAGACAAAATAGACCAAGAAATGAACTCTCTTCTGAAAATTAAAGATGGATTTACTAAATATGTCATTGTTGGAACTCCAACACCAACATATCAAAATGACGACGGAATCATTATTATGAACGTCTATGATTTCTTGATGAATTCAAATAGTCTCAATATATTACAATTGCTGTGACAGAGCAAAGAAAAGCCCCGACTGTAGAACGACAGCCGAGGCTTTACCTTATAGTTGTTCACCAAGTTGCTTTAGCAGAAAGTCTTCAAGAGTTTTCTTATCTGGCAATTGAAGCATGTAGGTAGAGACGAAGAGCTGGCTATCCATACCAGCCAAGGCATACTCCACCATTTTCTTACCCTTTCTTGTGCAAAGCAATATTCCTATTGGCGGATTATCCCCAGGCTGCATTTCATTTTCCTTATAATACGAAACATAAGCATTGAGCTGACCAAGATTCTCATGAGAGAATTCCTCGTCTTTCAATTCTATGATAACACTACAATGCAACACTCTATTATAAAATACCAAGTCTGGATAGTAATACTCATCATCTATCACAATTCTCTTCTGGCGTGACTCAAAGCAAAAGCCTTTTCCTAATTCCAACAAGAATTCCTGCAAATGAGAAATCAGAGCATCCTCTATATCCTGTTCTGTAACGACCTCTTGAGCCCTCAATCCCAAGAATTCAAACGTAAAAGGCTCTCGAATCTGCAATTCATTAGAATCATGCCCTTTCATACCAGGAAGAGACAACATCTTTTCAGGATTACTGCTAATGCCCGCACGAACATAGAGATTGGTACTTATCTGGCGACGTAACTCACGAACAGACCATGTACATTTGATACACTCCTGCTCATAGAAGTAACGAGCAAGAGAATCATCAACAGCCATTATCTCCACAATATGAGAGAAAGACAACTTAGCAATTATCAATTTACCCGAAGTTTTCAATTGGTCTAACACTGTCGGACTTTTTTCCTTTTCAAGTTTTGTGCTCAAAAAGTCCGACAGTGTCGGACTTTTTGGAATACCCTTGCAATTAGATAATGGAACATTCAAAAAGACAAAATTATCCTCCATCTGTGGATAAAGCAGATAAAAGTTACGAGCATTTTTAAACAGTGTAACATTTAATCCCTTTCGATTTACCCGTTCCTCCAATTTCTTTAGAAGTTGCGAACCATACTCAGCACGATCTTTGCCGTGCTGTTCAAACTCCACGATATAGTAGCCGATGAGCCAATTGCGCATCGTCTGCATACGATTGATAGCTTTGACGGCACAAGTTTGTGCTGCATCATGAGTACTTTGAATCACATGCGTCAACTCCACGAAAGAGTGTTCTCCATGCTTCCAATCATCAACAGGAAGTTCCATCCCATCATGATTATAAATAATAGAATCTTTTGCCATAGCAGCCAACATTTAAACCATTCCGCAAATGTACGACAAATAATTGAATATACCAAACATTTCGGATAAAATTTCAGCATAGGGCAAAAAGAAAAGCCCCGACTGTAATCACTACAGCCGAGACCTAACCTTATTTATATTATAATCACAACGATTATCTTTTCTCCAAGAAGGCTAGATTACTGCAATTCATTAAAGAAAACCGATCCACCTTCTCCAAATTTGAACTTATAACCGTTATAAGCATCAAAACCATTGATTCTAGTTTTATAATCAGCAGATATTGAAATAACTTGATACTCATCCATTGGTATATAATAATACCAAGTTCTTTCGTAAGTTGCACTACCATTGATTATATAAGTTTCACCTGTTACAAGACTTTTTATAGTAATGCTCCCATTTATATACTTTTCACTAGAATCCACGACAACCTTAGAATAACCTTCCGGTTTTTGCATATCATAATGCATAGGATACGGACCATAAGAAGGATGCGTAACAGGTGCAGGAGCATCGTATTTTGAATCAATTGTAAAATATCCAACAGCAGGAACTTCAAAAGAAGAACCAACAACCAAATCTCCCAAAGCAGAACAGCAACTCTTTATATTATTCATTTTCAGAATCTTATATGAACCATTTGGAATAAAATACATATAAGGAACAGAAGAAGATGAATTTGCCTCAAGAGTATATTCAACATTAGCCTCATCTACAATTACCATTGAAGGAATTGCATCACATGTATTTCCTTTTACAAATACAACTTTAGTACATCCTATTGGTGTTGCTGTATCTTTATCTGTTGCTAAAATCTTTTGAAGTTCTCCTGCATATAATGCAGAAAAACCCATTAGCATACAAAATATAAATAATATTCTTTTCATACTTCCAAAATTTTGTTGACGTTTGAGTTTCTAAGCTCAAACGTCAATGTCAAATGAATCTTATTTATTTGGAATCTTCTTAAAGTTCCAGAAGAAAGCTGTACCCCAATCACCGGCTCCAGGCTCCTCAGCACAAAGGCGAAGGTTATTTGCATCAGCCTTCAAGATATGGTATGAATACTGTCTCTGGTTTCCTACATTAACCATGATACCCATCAATGGGATAGTACCAGAGAAGTTCATAGTACCAATATCCCAACCTGCCTTTACGACATCTTCATTAACAGACACACGGCCAGTCTCACCACGGCTAGTGTTTACACCTTTAGCCAAATCCAAAGAGAACCAACCATCCAAACCATCCTTAGGAAGGTCTTTACCTGTAGCTTGTTCGTCAATCTCATTAGCGTGTACAACCCACCAACCTGGACCAGAGTTTTCAAGGAATGCACCATTGCCCCAGACACCATCAGAAGCCTCAGTATCCCATGTCCATGTACAAGTTGTATATCCGCCATTGCCATCACCAAAGATGTCACTATAAATCTTTGGAAGGTCTGTAAACTCAGAAACTGTTATAGACTTTGGTGCAGATTTAACAACACTTCCATCCCAATTTTGGGTTTCAACATAGAAAGAACGCTCACCAGCCGGTGGCACTACTTGAACTTTCACATTTGTACCTTGGCCCAACATTGTACCATCACTTGCATCAAACACTTGGATATAGCGTGATGGAGATGTACAGATTGTCAGATTATTATTTCCATCGCTCTTTGCTGTAATCTGCAAACCATTTGACAGCTCTTCTGAAGTAACAGATGCATCAGGTCCCTCATTATCATGTGATGGGTCGCAAGCTACAACTGTCAAGGCTAAAGCTGCCATTGCCAAAAATATCTTTTTCATATTGTATTCTATTAAGTTTGTTTATAAACGACAAATTACCATTTCTGATACTCAGAAGTTGCATCTGTCCAACCTTCATTCTGCACTACTGTACCCAATGCCACCTGATTGTCTGGCATCTTCAGGAAGCCGGCAGTTGCGTTATAACGTGCAGCATATCCACCATTATGAGCTTCATTCTTGCTAGGTTGACCATTATAATAAACAGGCTGGTTTGTCTGTCTATCAAGAGCAGCAGCAGCAATATGCCAACGACGAAGATCATTCCAACGAATACCCTCGCAAGCCAACTCCCAACGACGTTCATTCTGCAATGCTTGCAAAGAATAAGCACCAATAGGTGAAAGACCTGCACGTTTGCGTACTTCATTAATGCCGCCTACATCTTCCTTCAGCTCACTTTGCATCAAGAGAACCTCGGCAAAACGCATCAATACCAAGTCGCGAATATTATCCAACTGCATATTGTTATCAGTAGCAGAAGGCCATCCACCAGCAAACATAACATACTCAAAGTTACCTACATAGCTACCATCATCTTTTTTGGCAGTAATAGGGGCCCATTTCTTGGCATAATAATCAGTTTCCTGTACGAAGCCATCGCCACCACCCTTAGTATAGGTAGTAGATTTAGTCCAATCCTGTACAGTAGCATCCAAGCGAGGATCGTTTGGCTCAATACTTTTCCAGTCTGCAACAAGATTAGGAGCCACAGGACCTGCGCCCCACCCCTGACCAAATGGGAATGTATTAGCATAATCCTGACCGCCACGAACACCAAAGTGAAGAGCATATTGGTTACTATAGCCAGTACCATTGTAACCATTGGCACCGGTATTCCAATTTGCATGCTTATTAAACTTGATAGAGAACATACGCTCAGTCTCGTCAGGATTAGAGTTGCCATTTTCATCATCCTCGACCCACTTCAGAGCGTTTCCATCTTTATCCTTGGCATCCTTGGTATAATCATAATCCTTTATGGTACACTTATTTGTGTATGCCCAAAGATTACGGAAATCACCAACCAACTTGTAGCCTGAATTATTGACACAATCGTCAATATATCCAATTACATCCTGCTTTGTCAAAGTAGTTCCATCAGGAAGATCAACAGAAGTCAATGGACTATAATTTGTACTAGTCAAATCAGCAATAGTAGATCCATTGCAGAAGAAACCTGTATAGAACAACCAAGCGCGACCGAGCATAGCTTCTGCGCAATACTTGTCAACATGTCCATCAGTTTTTCTTACTGCAGGCATTGTTGCACTAGCATCACGAAGATCCATCAAAATCTGTTTCCAAACATCTTCTATGTTGCCTTGTTTAATCGCATCACCACCAGGAACCGTTCTCAATGGAACGTTTCCATACATTGATGACAACTCATAATAATAGAATGCACGAAGGAACTTTGCCTCTCCCAGGAACTGAGTCTTCAATTCATCAGACATCGAAGTATTAGGGAGTGCAGCTATCAATGTGTTAGCTCGATTAATACCTTCATAACGCTGCTTATAAAAGTCGTTAGTCATGTTGGCATTGTAGTTACAAATCAAATCCTCTGCTTGCATCAGCTTATCGTTGGGGCCACCACCGCCTAAACAATCATCACCAGCCAACTGTGCAAAATAAAGGAAACTCTCCTGTGGATTTGTATTTACAAGATTCAAATTCTGGTATATACCAGCAAGAACCGCCTCACCATCTTCCTGTGAAACAGGGAAGTTACTAGTTGACAACTCACCCACATTCTGCACATCATCGATGTCGCAAGATGCGAAGCTGAATGCCATCAAGGCTGAAGCTACTAATATATTTATTTTTTTCATTGCGTAATCAATTTTAGATTAGAACTTAACATTTACACCAACCATATAGGTACGAGGCTGAGGATAGTTACCGACATCAACACCTGTTACCCAAGATTCACCTGAGTTGAGTGCCATACCATTTTCTGGATCCATACCCTTATAACCTGTAATGGTAAAGAGATTCTGTGCTGCAAAGTAGACACGAAGCTGAGAGAATGGACTATTCTTCCAAATCTTAGTAAAGTCGTAACCTACCGTCAAATTCTGAAGGCGGAAATAACTAGCATTTTCGATATAAATATCAGAGATTTGCTGCCAGTTAGGACCTTCGTTCATCTTGGCTAAGAGAGGATACTTATTAGAAGTGCCTTCACCATGCCAGTAACTAAATACTTCTGTAGTATAGTTCTCTGCCTCACCATCAGCAAACTTGCGGAATGAGCGTGCTACTTGCTGACCCAATGCAGCATATCCAACAACGGAAATATCAAATCCCTTGTAAGACGCTCCAAGATTAATACCCATTGTTACATCAGGATGAGGATTTCCGATATCTGTTTTATCATCAGAAGTGATTCTTCCGTCACCATTGGTATCGACAAACTTCAAATCACCAGGTTTAATGCTTGCACCTTGCAGAGAATTTGCAGCATCACCATTACAGTTCTTATCCAAATAAGCCTGAACATCTGCGGCATTCTGCATAACTCCATCTGTCTTGTATCCCCAGAAATAGCCAATAGGATGACCAACCTCGAAACGAGCAATTACACCTGTACCCTGAGAGAGGAGATCATTACCACCATCGTTATAATTCTGACTAGAGTTGATTGCAGTAACCTCATTGTGGTTGTATGCCATATTCCAACCTACATTATACTGGAAGTCCTTACCAATTTTGTCATTCCAATTAAGTGCAAGTTCGATACCCTTATTCTCTACAGTACCGGCATTCTTTTTCATGGTTGAGAAACCAGTAGTAGCATCTACAGGAACATCTACCAACAAGTCCTTTGTTTTCTTGTCATACCAATCGAAAGTAAAGCCAAGGCGACCTCTCAAGAAACGTGCATCCAAACCAATATTTGTCTGTTCAGAAGTTTCCCAAGTCAACTCCTGATTCTCCAAACGAGAAGGAGAGGCACCACTCACGAAACTATCTTTTGAGCCGTTGAAAGAATAATAGCTTGTAGAATTGTAAGCAAATGTACTCTGCCACTCAAAATTAGAAACAGTCTGAGCATTACCATTCTGTCCCCAACCTGCACGAAGTTTCAAGAAATCAAGCCAGGAAGCTGTCTTAGCCATGAACTTCTCGTTAGAGATAACCCAACCTGCGGATACTGATGGGAAATAGCCCCAACGCTTACCTGGTGCGAATTTTGAGTTACCATCGGCACGCATGATAGCAGAGAGCATGTACTTCTCATTAAAGTTATAATTTACACGACCGAAGTAAGACATACTTCTTGAATCAGAGTTAGGAGAACCTGATACAGAAGCCGCTGTTCTATCCTTCATAAAGTCCATGTAGGCATGAGTTAAGTCTCCAAATACCGAATTCGTAGTATTGGCAGACAAGCTGAAACCAAAGTCAGGACGACTCTCACCATATTCAGTACCAACCAAGATATCGAAATTATGCTGCTTATTCAAATCAAACTTATAGTTCAAAGTATTGGTTGTACTCCATCCCCAACTTGTTCCAATTTGGTTAGTTGCATTATCAGTTTTACGATATGTATCAGCAGTCATCTCATTTGCTGAGAATATTGGGAGATATGCACGCCATGTCCAAGTACTCTGGTTGTAATTGAGCTGTCCACGATATGTCAATCCCTTGATAGGAGAAATCTCCAAATAACCAGTAGCATGCAAGTTTTGATTGATACTCTTATTGTTACCAGACTGACTGTTAACCATTCTCAAGATAGGGTTAGAAGTATAAGTATTATAACTCTGCCAACCATCAGTACCTGAAGCCTTTATATCATTCCAATCAAAATATCCACCATCCTTGTTGTAAATAGGAACACATGGATTTGCACGAAGCATATTTGAAAGTTCATTGCTATATTGGTTACCAATCTGAAGACCTTGAGTCTGCTTATGCTGGTAATAAACATTTTCACCAATCTTCACGATATCACGTCCCTTAGCATTACGGTAAATAACATGCTCCGAATTAATGCGGAATGTAAATCGACGGAAATCAGACTTAACAACCTTGCCGAATACACCATCCTGATACTGATAACCTGTACCTACAGAGAATGTCGAACGATCAGAACCACCAGTTACGTTCAAGGCATGGCTTGTAGTAACTGCATTCTTATTGCGAATTGCGTCGACCCAATCAGTACCTGCATTAGTACCATCGTTGTATGCCTTCAGTAAGTCTTCATCAATATATTTAGACCAATCCCATTGTGCAGAGCCACTATTGTAGCGCACCATATTCTGAACATCCATATATTGCTTAGCTGTTAACATCTGTGGCAAACGATATACATTTGACCAACCAACGTTGGCATCATAAGTAACCTGTACCTTACCCTGCTTACCCTGCTTGGTAGTTACAAGGATAACACCATTGGCTGCAGCAGAACCATAGATGGCACAAGATGCAGCATCCTTCAAAACATCAAGACGCTCGATGTCGGCTGGGTTCAAACTATTGATATCGCCGCCAGCAACGCCATCGATAATATAAAGAGGAGCTGTATTGCCGTTGGTACCGGCACCACGGATAGAAATCTTAAATCCATCACCTGGCTGACCTGAGTTTGCCTGGATATTAACACCAGGAGTCTGGCTCTGCAAAGCGCCCAACACCTGCGTAGTATTCATCTTCTGAATATCGTCACCCTTCACCTCGATGGTAGAACCGGTAACGAGCTTTTTCTTCTGAACACCATAACCTACGACAACAACTTCATCGAGAGTCTTGTCGTCAGTCTTCATTGTGATTTTGAGACTAGACTGGTTACCTACAGCAATTTCCTGCTTCTGATAACCAATATAGGTAACTACAATAGTAGCGCCCGGCTTCACATTCAATGTAAAGTTACCATCCAAGTCGGTAACTGCACCATTGCTAGGATTGCCCTTTTCTACTACACTTGCACCGATGATAGGACCTTCTGCGTCACTTACATTACCGGTAACCTTCTTAGACTGCTGTACTGAGTTAACAGCAAAATTTGGAGATGTTGCCAAAGCTTCAGTTGTGTAACTCAAGCCTAAGGATGCCAACGCTCCAACAAGCAGCACTGATTTTCTTAAGTTTAGATTCATATCTTATTGTACTTTCTAGGTTTAATAGAATTAAATCTTTGTGATTGACTAGTAAATAGCCACTCTCTATGCTTCCTTACAACTACCAGCTGCAGGGAAACGATTTTTAACTTTCAAGTTGAATTCATGTTCATAGGTCAAAAAAATTTTTTATTTGTTAGTTTTGTTATTTTAGCTCTTTGTTTGTGACACATTGCAAGTAGATATCATTCAGTGGTAACAATTGCAATCGTATCACGGCTGCAAATGTACAACTCTTTTTTGAAAAAAGCTGATACTATTTTGCTTAATTTATGTATTTTTCGTTACTAAGATTATTTTTTTTAAGAAATGACGATAAACACGAAAGGTTTGTTAACCTTCAGTGTTTATCGTACACTTAACATTTTAGCAGTTTTTGTGGTACATTTTCGCATAAAGAGCAAAAAAGTATCACCCTATTTGATTCTTCTCGTTACTTTGTAGCAAGAAAATTGCGAACCGGGTTGGCATACATCGTTAAAATCTTCTCTTTCAAGAAGGCTTCATCCTTGTTTGGAAGCTGAATCTTTGCCAACTGTCCTGCGATATATTTCTCGAATCGTGCCTTGTCTTCTGCAGTATATTCCGATACATGTGCCTCGGTATTCTCCAAAAGATCAAGTGCCACATAATTGCCTGGATAGAGGCGATAGTTGCTATGAACCTCATGGTCGATATGCGAAGCGATGGTAGTGAAGAGTTCCTGCTTCGGCATCTCCGGGTCGAGGGAATCAAGATATTCGTCTAGGCATGGGGCTGCATGATAATGTACATGTCCCTTATAACCGAAGATACCGGTCTGCATGCTTACGAGATCATCCATAGGTCCCTTCTTCCAGCCTTCCACATCACGCTTGAGCTGATACTCCTGAGCTTTGAGAAAATCGCAAGGATCATACTCATAGCTGATAGACAGCGGAACGAGATGAAGCTGCTTCAGGCGGTCGATAACGCTGCCTTCTCCGCCCATCGCCATCATCTGCAGGATGCTCTTCTGTGTGCGGTCGTCGCTATCCTTGGCTCTACCCTCTCGCTGGGCAATCCAGATATTCTCGTTCTTCTCCTTGATGGCAAAGTGCATATAGTCGGAAAGACGCTTGCTCGACATCAGCATCTGGCGCATGCTCAAGGCACGTTCCACGATAAAAGCCTTGTTGACACGTACCAGGTCCTTGACCCAAGGAAGAGACAGGAGATTATCTCCGATGGCTATCTCGCAGGTGGTCTTGAAGCCATTGTCGATAAGCAATACATCGAGGATAGCAGAATCGAGCACGATATCACGATGGTTACTGATGAAGGTATAGTTGCGGGTATTATCGATGGCTGTGCAATCCATCTCACAACCCGTTGCTGCCTTCTTCAGAATGCCATGAACAAAATCGTAGGCAAAAGCCAACTGGAAGTCGAGGTTGGTCTTGCAGGCCTTCAACTTCTGGGCAATCATCTCGAAAGAAACTTGTGGATAGAGATAAGCAAGTACTTGCTTGAACTGATCGTTTGAAAGCAAACGGTCGAACACCTCAGGAAGGTCTTCCGGCTCCCAAGGTCGAATGGTATCAAATTCTTGAGGGATCTTCATAATATATACCTTTTTAATATATACCTTTTAATATATATGGCTCTGCGAGAAAGTCGCAGAACCATATATGTGATTTATAAATTCTAGAACTGATTCTCCACAATGTCGCTGAGCACATCCTTGATGTCAAGGCCTGCAGCGCGCACCTGCTGAGGAATGAAGCTGGTAACGGTCATTCCTGGAGTGGTATTGATCTCCAGCATATTCACCTTGTCCTTACCGTCCTTATCCTTAGAGATGATGTAGTCGATACGGATGATACCGTTGGCATGGAGGATATCGTAGATGCGGGATGTGGTCTTTGCCACCTCTTCAGCAGTCTCAGGAGAGAGACGGGCTGGAGTGATCTCCTGTACCTGACCGTTATACTTGGCATCGTAATCGAAGAACTCATTGCTGGTTACCACCTCGGTAGCTGGCAAGACAACGGTCTTCTCTGCTGTCTTGTAAATACCCTGAGAAATCTCGGTACCATCGAGGAAGCCTTCAACCATTACCTCGTTGCTCTCCATGAATGCCACACGGAGGGCTGGAGCCAACTGGTCGGCATTCTTCACCTTGCTTACACCGAAGCTACTGCCGTCAGCAGCTGGTTTTACGAAGCAAGGCATACCGATGCGCTCGGCAATCTCATCCTCATCATACTGTTCGCCACGACGGAGCAAGATACTGTCAGCCACGTTCACGCCAAAACCACGCAGGTAGTTGTTGAGCACATACTTGTCGAAGGTCATTGCCTCTACCAGCACACCACTTGTAGAGTATGGCAGGTGGATAAGGTCGAAGTATCCCTGCATCACACCATTCTCACCAGGCTGTCCGTGGATGGTAATATAAGCATAATCGAAGTATACATGCTTGCCATCCTTTACGAAAGAAAAGTCGTTTTTATCGATTTCGGCTGTCTCGCCATTATCGAAAGCCACGTGCCAGTCGGTACCCTTTACATCGACCAGGTAAATATTGTAACGCTCTTTGTCGAAGAATGAGTACAACCCCTGACCTGAGCGCAATGAAACGTCGTGCTCAGAAGAATCACCACCGCATACGATGGCTATCGTTCTCTTGCTATTTTCCATAATTACTAAATATTTTTGAATGTATCTTGTGTGGTGCCAGCGATGAAGCCGCGCCACTTTTCTATTAATTGTCTAAAATCTTCCGGCCACTCACTGTCGAAGTCCATCTGCGCCTTTGTTGTAGGATGAACAAAACCGAGGGTCTTGGCATGGAGTGCCTGACGTGGACAGAGTTTGAAGCAATTCTGGATGAATGCCTTGTAACCACTGCTGCGCTGACCTCTCAGAATCTCAGCACCTCCATAAGTCTCGTCCATAAAGAGTGGATGACCTATCTGCTTCATGTGGGCACGGATCTGATGGGTACGACCCGTTTCCAGGATGCACTGCACCAAGGTGGTATAGCCGAAACGCTCCAACACCTTATAATGAGTAACCGCACTCTTGCCGATACCGCTATCCGGGTCGAAGACCTTCATGCGGAGACGGTTCTTCGGGTCACGTCCGATATTACCCTCGATGCGTCCCTCATCTTCAACGATGTTTCCCCATACCAGGGCGTTGTAGCTGCGATGGGTAGTCTTGTTGAAGAACTGCTTGCCCAATGCCGTCTTGGCAGTAGGTGTCTTGGCAACAACGAGCAATCCGCTGGTATCCTTGTCAATGCGATGCACCAATCCCACTTCCGGGTCGTTGGCATCAAACTCCGGCATATCTCTCAGATGCCAGGCTACTGCCTGAATCAAGGTACCATGGAAGTTGCCGGCTCCCGGATGAACCACCATTCCTGCCTCTTTGTTCACCACCATCAACTGGTCGTCTTCATATACCACATTGATGTCGATTTCCTCCGGCTTGATACTGGTCTCATGACGGGGACGGTCGAGCATCAGCGTAACGATGTCGTTCGGACGCACCTTGTAATTACTCTTCACCGGTTTGCCGTTTACATGGATAAAACCAGCATCGGCAGCCTGCTGAATGCGGTTGCGGCTCTGGTAAGCCATCTTGTCAGCCAGATACTTGTCGATGCGGACAGGATCCTGATTGGCGTCCACCTGCACCTTCCAGTGCTCATAGAGATCATCGCCTCCTTCGCCAGCCGGCACAGCTCCACCTTCCTCCATCTGGAGTTCGCCATCCAGTTCATCGATATCTCCCGCATCATCAAAACCGAAGTCTTCCTCTACAGGAGCATATACCTTATTATATATATAATTCAGAATTTCCACTCTTAATTATCAATTATTCATTATTAATTATTCATTCTCACTACTCCTACTCCACAACCTCATTCTGCTGATGTTCGTGTGTCGGTTCAGTAGGTTCAGTACCAGGAACCACCTCGAAATTATCCGTCTCGCTTTCTCCGGTACCCTCCCCTTCAATGACATCCTCTTCACTATGCGAGATAGGATCAACGATATCAAAAGAATCGGAAGCATCGCGTCGGCCGTTACCCACCTGGATAATCAAGGTATCATCAATAGACACCTTGTCGCCAGCCACCACATGCTTTCCTTTCACGAGGATACCGTATACCCAATCCTCTTCACCCGGAATATATTCAGGCGAGCCCAGCTTGAATCCCATAGCCGTCAGCTTTGCCATTGCTTCACGCAGGGAGCAGTTGTCGATGACATCAGGAACGGTGATGCGTGGAGAATGATCGGAATTGATGGTCACATAGATGACATGCCCCGATTTTACCAATTCTCCGAATACAGGCGTCTGCTCCAGGATGCAGTCAGCAGGCAGGGAACGTACATATCCCGTATCCGTAACTACAATCTGCAATCCGGCATCATCCAGGATGCGGGTAGCATCCTCAATTTTCTTGTATCTGATATCAGGTACCCTGATGGCTTCACCGTGATGGGTATAGATATCGATGCCAAACTTGACACCGACACAGAGCAAAACAAAGACCAGGAACATGGCTATGAGATTGCCCCAAAGATACTTACTCTTAAACTTATTTATAAACTCAGATAAAGTCATTCTTACTTTTTTGGTGCAAAGATAGGAATAATCGAAGACAATACAAAATAAAACACAAAGTTTTTGCGCATCACAAGTGCATAAAAAAACAAAAAGCAGCAAAGAATCTCTCCTTGCTGCTTTTAATGTCATCGTCGTCCGACGAATTTTCCTACCGGAAATTACTTTCCGTGGTGCTCGTCAGATACAGTTAACTTCTTACGGCCATGAGCACGGCGAGAAGCCAATACGCGACGACCATTCTTTGTTGCCATAC
>ERZ1023621.45-NODE-45-length-34937-cov-43.568488_pt1 | contig 34937 bp, 20 predicted proteins | sample MGYA00380330_ERZ1023621 | MGnify/ENA primary metagenome ERZ1023621 (study PRJEB33179, sample SAMN07448975) | human gut metagenome | biome: Human-gut; feature: Human associated habitat; material: Faeces | host: Homo sapiens | place: India: Bhopal | collected...
AGCCGCCTTCTTTCATCAAGAGCCTCGATTACGAAAGTAGTCGGGGCTTTTTTGTGTTATATATAAAAGTTAGTGTTTATATATAAAAGCCAGAACATCTCTGCCCTGGCTTTTATTTATTTCATTGTATTTTCTATTATTTTACTCTTCTCAATATATTTTGCATTTCGAAAACAACTTTAGGATTTGCTTCTGCTACATTGTCTTGTTCGTAGAGATTGTCTGAGATTCGATAGAGTTGAGGATTAGGATCGTTGCCGGTCTCAATCTTTGGACCCCATTTTATCATCTTAGAGCCATCATTTGGTTCTATGTATTTCCATTCTTTTGTACGGATAGAAATTACATGATTATTTGACATTTCTGCAACCCATGGACGATGGGTGTTGTCGTTGCCGAGCAGATTTCCAAGATGGTTCTTGCTGTCGGGTGCACTGCCTTTAGGGAAGGTTGCACCAATCAGATTACCAAAGGATGCCATGAAGTCAACCTGTGACATGAGAACATCTGAAGTCTGATTTGGTTTTACCGACATTGGCCAACGAACGATAACAGGAATAGCCGTACCACCTTCGAAAGCACTGTATTTGTTACCACGCCAAGGACCTGCAGGCTTATGACCATTCAAAAGCTCTTCTGCCTGATCTTGATAACCGTCATCTACAACAGGGCCATTATCACTAGTCAACAAAACGATAGTATTCTCTGCAATTCCAAGTTTATCCAATGTCTCCATGATCTTACCTACAGACCAGTCGAACTGCACAATGGCGTCTCCACGCATACCCATGCTGCTCTTTCCACGGAAACGCTGGTGTGGGAAACGAGGCACGTGGACATCGTTGGTGGCAAAATAGATGAAGAAAGGATGATCGCTGTTTTTCTTGATGAAGTCGATGGCGTGGGTAGTGATGGAGTCGGCGATGTTCTCGTCTTTCCACAATGCCTTACCGCCACCCTTCATATAACCGATTCTACCGATGCCGTTCACGATAGACATATTGTGGCCGTGACTCGACTTCATATTATAGCACAACTCAGGATTGTCCTTTCCGGTAGGTTCGCCAGTGAAGTTCTTGAAATAGCTTACCTCGATAGGAGCCGACGGATCGTAGTTAGCTACCATGCCGTCTTCGATGAATACACAAGGCACACGGTCGGCTGTGGCTGCCATGATGTAGTGATGGTCAAAACCGATGTCGGCAAGGGCTGCCGGTAATGGGGCATTCCAGTCTTGCTTGCCTGTTTCTGCACCCAAGCCCAAGTGCCACTTACCGATGGCACAGGTAGAATAGCCTACGCTCTTGAACATATCAGCCATGGTAAACTGGGTAGGCTGGATAATCATTCCCGCATCGCCCGGTGCTACGTCGGTACCTGGTCGGCGCCATGCATACTCACCCGTGAGCAGGGAGTAGCGGGATGGGGTACTGGTGGAAGCGATGGCGTGGGCATCGGTGAAGCGAATACCCTGCTTGGCCAGTTTGTCTACGTTAGGAGTCTCTACGTTCTTGGCACCATAACATCCCAGGTCGCCGTAGCCCAGGTCATCGGCGAGGATGATGATGACGTTAGGTTTCTGCTGATTGTTGGCTTTCACCTTCTTGGCACCCATGGCTGCCGTGCAAACCATGGGCGACATCAGGGCGATAGTCATATAAGTTTTGTTCATTTCGATAATCGTTAGTTATTTTTTAAAACATTCATAATGTTGGCAGGCGGACGCTGGGCGAGGAGTTCCCGTTTCATGAAGTCCATGTAGGGAGCCACATGCGTATAGTACTGATAGTATCCCTGGCAGAGATAGTTCAGGCCCGGCTCTCCATACTTATCCTTCTCGAACCTGTTCTTGGGGCATTCGCCATGGCAGGCGAACTCCATGTCGCACTCCTTGCACTGGCAGGGTAGCGAAGTATGCTTCAACCGGCTGAAAGCCTGCTGCTTTTCGCCATAAAGCATGTCGATGAGCGACTGATCCCTGATGTTTCCCAGTTTGTATTCAGGAAATACAAAGTGATCGCAGGAATATACATCGCCATTGTGTTCCATCACGCCTGCATGACCGCACTCCTTGGAGTAGGCGCAGATGCCTGGCAGCACCCCCATCCAGTTGGCAAGTGTGCAGTCGAAGATTTCCACAAAGGTCTTACCCACATCGTGGCGCACCCAGTCGTCGAAGATGGTGCAGAGGAAGTTGCCCCACTGTTGCGGGGTAACGGAAGCATCTGCAAGCGGAATCTCCCTGTCGTCGGCAAGACTCGCCAGGGTGCGACCGTCTTCATGTTCCGTCAGTCGCTCCACGATAGGGGTAAACTGCAAGTACTGGCAACCGTTGTCTCTGAAGAAATGATAGAACTCCAGCGGATGTTCAGCGTTGTAGGCATTGACCACCGCCATAGCATTCCATTCCACCCGATGCTTCTTCAGCAGGCTGATGCCCTGCATCACCTTTTCCCAGGAAGGCTTTCCGGCAGGAGTTACGCGATAGTGGTCGTGATATTCCTGGGGGCCGTCGATGGAAATGCCTACCAGCCAATGGTTCTGTGCAAAGAACTCGCACCATTCGTCGGTAAGGAGTGTGCCGTTGGTCTGGATGACGTTATCTATCTGTTTGCCGTGGGCGTACTTCTTCTGAAGTGCCAGTGCTTTCTTGTAGAAGTCGATGGAGCGCATCAGCGGCTCGCCTCCGTGCCAGGTGAAAAGCACCTGGGGCATGGTTTGTGCCTCGATGTACTCTCGGGTGAATTGCTCCAGCATCTCATCGCTCATCAGATGGCGATGGGAGTTCTGGTAAAGATTGTTCTTTTCCAGATAATAACAGTATTTGCAAGCCAGGTTGCAATGGGCACCTGCCGGCTTCAGCATCACATACAGTGGCTTGGCAAATGGGGTTGCTATGTTGTCGTTCATCATATTTTTTCTTTTTAGAAATCGGTTGGAATCTCGCAAAAATAGGAGATGGAATCAGAACTTGATCTGAGTCATTTTCCTTAAAACTCTAGCAGCGTTATCTTGAAGTCCTTGCTGTCTCTGTGCTCCTTCTGGATGGCAGCCAGGAGTTCCTTTACGATTTCAGGATGCTCTGCCGCTACATTATGGTCTTCGTGGATATCCGATGCCAGGTTGTAGAGACGTGGCTCGCCCTTTACCACTACCATCTTCCAGTCGCCCTTTCTCACACCAATCTGGTCGGTCTCATGAAATTCCCAGTAGAGGTATTCGTGGTGCTTCTGCTCAGCATCCTTGCCCAGAAGGGTAGGAGCGATGGAAATACCGTCGAAGCCGTCGTCAGCCAACTTCCTGTTGGTGTAGCGCTTGGCGAAGTTCTTGATTCCGGCAAGGTCGCAGAAGGTTGGCATCAAGTCGTAGAAGGCAAACTGGGTGTCGTTTACGCTGCCTGCCTTGATATGCTCTGGCCACCAGGCGATGAATGGGATGCGGATTCCGCCCTCGTAACACTGGCGCTTCAAGCCTTTCAACTTGCCGTCGCGACCGAAGAATTTTGGATCGGCGCCGCCTTCCTCATGAGGACCGTTATCAGAGGTAAAGATGACCACGGTGTTCTTGTCGAGGCCCTTCTCCTTCAGTTTGGCGAAGATTTCGCCTACATACTGGTCAAGACGGGTAATCATTCCGGCAAACTGTGCGTGGGTATGAACCACGGCGTTATATCTTGAGTCTTCCCATCCTCCCCAAGTCTTATCCTCAAAGAATTTCTTCTGATAGTTCTCTAAAATGGAATCTTCTGGTTGAGCCAACTCTGCGTGAGGTAGGGTATAGGTAAGGAATCCTACGAAAGGATGCTTATTATCCTGCTTGTCAATCCACTCCAAAGCCTTGTCGTGGATGATGCGGGCAGAATACTGCTTGCGCTTGAAATAGTCCTTGCCGAACATCGGGTATTGGATATTCTGCTCCATGATTTCTCTTACCACAGCCGTATCACCCAACGACTTGCTGTAGCGGTTCAGGAAGTTGGGATAATAAAGATGTGCCTGGAACTGACAGATGTAGCCGTAGAATTCATCTACGCCACGCTTATCGGGAGTAGAGGCAGAACCTTCGTATCCGCCTGCCCATTTTCCGAAGACGCCGGTGCGGTAGCCCTTGTCCTTGAGCATTTCCGGAAGAATCTTATGCTGCGGGTCGTAAGGTTCCTGACCCACCACGGAAAAGTCCTCGTTTACTCCATACTTTACCATCGGCACGTTTCTCCAGTATTCCTTGTTGCCTCTAACGTGGGTGTGGCCCGAATGCTGACCGGTCATGATAGTAGCACGTGAAGGGGCTGAAACCGGCGAACCGGCGTATGCCTGGGTGAATCGCATTCCCTCCTTTGCCATCTGGTCGATGTTGGGGGTATGGATGTAAGGCTGACCGTAGCAAGCCAAATCACCATATCCCATATCATCGCAGAGGATAAAGAGGATATTCGGCTGTTGTACGTTCTGTTTAGCTCCAGCAAGGGTAGGTAGGCAAATCATACCTACCCCTGTGAGCCATATATTTTTACTTGTTCTGTTCATAAATCTGTAATCTTAGATTTTACATATCTTCGATTTCTTATTCGTCTACCTTCAAGTTCTTGCGGTAGTTAGCGAGCAACTTCTTCAGTTCCTTCTCAATCTTCTGAGTGCCTGGTTTGCCGTAGATATTGTGCAGCTCGTTAGGGTCGCTCTTGATATCATACAATTCCCAGTAGTCGATGTCTGCATCATTGGTGAAGTAGTTGATAGACTTCAGGGCATTGAAGCAGTTGTTCTCTCTTGTGCCTGGTTGTCCCTGATACTTATTTTCTACCACAGCTCTTTCTCCACCCTTGCCATAGAAGTGAATCAGCTTGTAGCGTTCGGTGCGAACACCATCGTGCTTGCGTACAAGATGATATGTAGGATAGTCGTAGTAGTGATAGTATAAGCTCTTGCGCCACTTCTTCACAGGCTGTCCGGCGAACAGAGGCTGTAGCGATGTTCCAGGCATGTACTTAGGCTTCTCCAAACCCGCCAAGTCGAGGAAGGTAGGGGCGAAGTCGATGTTCTGAACCATCTGGTTGCACTCGCTCTTTGGCTGGATGTGCTTAGGATAGCTGATGATGAGCGGAGTGTGGAATGACTCCTCGTACATGAATCGCTTGTCGAACCATCCGTGCTCGCCCATGTAGAATCCCTGGTCGGATGTATAGACGATGATGGTGTTGTCGGTGAGATTGTTCTTGTCGAGATATTCCAGCAGTCTGCCCACGCTCTCATCTACAGAGGCAATCACAGCCATGTAGTCGCGGATGTAGTTCTGGTATTTCCACTCTATCAACTCCTTGCCAGTCAGGTTCTTGCTCAGGAACTCACGGTTTCTTGGCATGTAGTAGGCATCGATGATGGCACGCTGCTTTGGAGTCATGCGGTTCATCTCGCCCATCAGACCGGCATAGGAATCTCTTCCCTCTGGAGTAGAAGGATCGTACATTTCTGGAACCTTCAGGTCGCGTACCATCTCCATGTACTTGTCGATAGACATCTTCTGGGTAGAAGCAGCAGAACCACGGGTTTCATAATCATCCCAGAAAGTCTCTGGCAACGGGAAGTTGACGTTGGCATACTTGTTTACATACTTGGTGTTAGGCATCCAGAGGCGGTGTGGTGCCTTGTGGTGAACCAGAAGACAGAATGGCTTGTTTTTGTCGCGGTTGTTCAAGTACTCGATAGCATGGTCGGTGATCAAATCGGTAGCATATCCCATCTCCTGCTTGAAGTTACCATACTGTCCGGTAGAAGCGAAGGTAGGGTTGTAGTACTGACCCTGGTCATCTAGAACATGATAGTAGTCGAATCCCTTCGGACTGCAGGACATGTGCCACTTGCCCACAACGGCAGTAGAATAGCCTGCCCCCTGCAGCAGTTCTGAGAAGAAGGTCTTGGTAGAGTCGATACCCTCGGCCAGCTGTCGCTGTCCGTTCTGGTGACTGTAAAGACCGGTCATAAGACATGCACGGCTTGGTGTAGAAAGCGAGTTCTCCACGAAAGCCTCGTTGAATTTCATTCCTCTTTCAGCTAGGCGGTCGATATTTGGTGTTGGTGCCAATTTGGAGATAGGGCTACCGTATGCACTGATGGCTTGCATGGCATGGTCGTCACACATAATATACAAGATGTTAGGACGATCTCCTGCATTCTGTGCAAAGATCGACAACGGCATTACTTGCAGCACTGCCAATGCGAGTAATGAGCGGTTGTTTTGCTTACGATTGTTGTTAACCATAACTTTTCAATTGTATAATTAAAAATTAGTGTTGATTCTATTTGAGTTTTTTGATGCTGATATGGAAAATTATATAGATTAAGAAATTGCAAAAAGAGGGAGTGCCGTCTCGGCACACCCTCTAAATGTTTTACATGAACTCTATTTTATAAAAACTAGCATCATGTTACTTAATATATGATTACCTATGAAGTTATCTCTTCAAGTTAGGGTTCTTCTCAACATCTGATGTTGGATATGGACAATAAATTCTATCTTCTGTCCAAGAACCAGAAACGGTAACACTTTCCTTTGCTGTATAGGTTTTGCCATCCTGCTCAGCTACTACGAGAGGAGCATTAGCAACACGGTAGTCGAAGTTCTTCTTGAGTTCATTCATACGAAGCTCGTCAGAACGACGTGTAACCATTGATACCCAGTTACCAGCAACTTCCCATCCGTGCTCGATGTAGCAAGCTTCAGCCAACTGCTCTGCATTCATATCAGCAATCTTTACGGTAGTACCATTGCCCAAAGTAACGTTCTCAACATCGTTTACGGCACGGCTGCGAACCTGACGGAGACAATCCTTAGCCTTGTTCAAGTCACCACCAGAGCGAGCTGCACTCTCAGCATACCAGAGAAGAATCTCAGAGTAGCGGATGAGGTTGTGACGGCGGTCGTTGATCATACCACCCCAGTTAGGAGCCAGGTAATCGTATGCCTGACGGAGCATGTTGCCGTTCTCGTCTGAGTTAACGGTGAAGATACAGAACATTGGGTGATAAGCTTCAACCTCTGGAGTCTTTCCATCTTCTTTAAGAGCCCACCAATCTACAGCCTTAGTAATAGTGTTTCCATCCTGGAATGTTACCTTAGGAGCGTAGATAGCATTCTTGCGAGCACCCTCTGGGAATCTCTTCCAGAATGCGATTTCACCCCAAGCGTCACCCCAGCCACCATCGCCGAGACCTTCGAAGCGGCAGCAGGAAGAAAGCTCCGAATCATGATCCCACCAACCACGAGCGTCGTTGTTGATACCAAGCACGGTCTCCATGTTGTAGTTGTTGCCCATAGAGTAAACATCCTTCCACTCTGGGTTCAGGATGAAACCGTAAGAACCGTTGTTGTCGATGACAGACTTAGCCTGCTCAGCAGCGAGCTTGTAGTACTCTGTACCCATATTGAGTGGGTAGCCAGCCATAGACATGTAAACTGCTGACAATGTAGCCTGTGCAGCCTGCTTTGTTGTCCAGACATCCACACCGAACAAACGGCTAGGTTCCTTCTCATACTTGGTAGGAAGCTCGTTAACGGCTGCCTTCAAGTCTGATACAATCAGCTCATATACATCCTTTACACTAGATGGAGCAACCTCCAACTGTGAAACGTCGGTACCGGTAATCAATGGCACAGGACCGAATACACGTACCAGATAATAGTAAGCGTAAGCACGCCAGAAGTGAGCATTACCCAAAGCCACGTTGATCTTTTCCTGAGCTACAGGAGCCTTGCTTGCACTCTCTGTAATCAGGTTGGCTGCCTTGATTACTGAATAATGCTGGTTCCATGCATCTACTACACCCTTGTTGGCACCATCAGATGCAAAGGCATCGAGGGCAGCACAAGCCTGCTTGTTAGAACCAGGGTTAGCAGTGATATCATCACCCTGCCACTGTGGGTACATAGGGTTGGTCCAGCTCTGTGTCTGGTTGATTCTGTCATACAGTGCGTTAACACTTGCTGTCAGGTCATCTTCGCTATTGAAGAAGTTGTCCGGGGTCAACTGTCCCTTAGGATCCTCATCCAGGAAGTCTCCACAAGAAGAGAATGTAAACAAGGATGCTGCCATGAGACAACCCATATATAATAATTTTCTAGTTTTCATAATTATTACAGTTTTTAGATTGTTGGAATTAGAAGTTAATACGAACACCCATAGTGATGGTGCGAGGGTTAGGGTAAGCACCCATATCCAAACCATTGTCACGGTCTACACCATTGTCACTGAATGAAGCACCTGCAGGGTCAATACCCTTATAGCCGGTAATGGTGAAGAGGTTCTGAGCTGAGAGTGAGAGACGGATGTCTGCCAACTTGGTTACGCTGCGTGGGAATGTGTAAGCGATGCTGATATTCTCACAACGCAGATAGTTAGCATTTTCCAACCACTTGTCTGAGTTTCCGTATGTCTTGTTCTCTGCGCCTACTGTAGGCATGGTAACACCGATGTTGTTGAAGTAATCCTTATCGGTTACGAACATAGATGCACCTACCATTGAGTTCATGGCGTAACGAACCATATTCAAACGCTTAGCACCGAATGCTGCATTGAAGAAGGCGTTGAAGTCCCAGTTCTTATAACTTACTGTATTGTTCCAACCTAATGTGAAGTCTGGGTTTGAACGACCCAATACGAAGCGATCCTTTGATGCATCAGGAGTAGCTGTTGTTCCTCCATCAGCAGTGTAATAGGTATCAATCCATTCACCCTTATCGTTCTTCTGCAAACCAGCCCACTTGAAGCCGTAGAATGTACCGATAGCTTCACCTTCCTTGATGATGGTACATGGGTCAACAGTACCAGGAGAAGGACTTGTACCATAAAGAATAGGAGAATCAGCTGTCAACTTGGTAACCTCGTTCTTGATGTAGCTGGCATTCAAGGTAGATGACCATGACCAATCCTTGGTCTGGATAATCTGTGCGTTGATAGTTGCATCAAAACCCTTGTTGCTTACCTCACCGGCATTTACCCAGTAAGATGTACCACCCAAGTAACCTGGAGCTGATGTTGTCAAGAGAGCATCCTTTGTTTTCTTATTGAAGTAGTCTAAGCTGATGCTCAAACGGTTACCGAAGAAACCGAGGTCAACACCGAGGTCAAACTGATGAACCTTCTCCCATGACAAGTCAGGAGTTGCAAGACCATTTGCCCAGTAACCTGTGTAAGACTGATTAGTACCGTATGTGAAACCGGTTGTACCCAAAGAACCCAATGTAGAGTAAGGAGTAATATCCTGGTTACCGATGATACCGTAGCTTGCACGGATCTTCATGTATTCTACTGCATTCTTGATAGGCTCCCAGAACTTTTCGTTAGAGATGGTCCAAGCTGCAGCTGCTGATGGGAAGTAACCCCACTTCTTATTGGTGAAGCGGCTAGAACCATCCGCACGGAATGTACCAGTCAACATATAACGGTCTGCATAGTTGTACATAACACGAGCTACACCAGAGAGCATGGTCCACTTGCTATAGCCGTTGCTAGGAGTCTTGGAAGCAGCATCTGCTACGTTCCAGTAACCCAACTGCTCGTGAGCAATACCTGTTCCGGAGAGACCCATGCGGCGAACCTCGTTAGAGGTAACTTCCCATACGCCTGTAGCTGTCAAGCTGTGATCACCCCACTTGTTGTTGTAAGTCAAGTTGTTGGTAGACTGCAAAGCAGTAACGGTAGCATCGTTGTTGCCCATATTGTTACCGGCTGCGTTCACCTTGGTAGACATAAAGCTATACCACTTGTAATCGTTGTAGTCGATACCGTTGGTTGTTGTGAATGTCAAGCCCTTGAGGAGATTGAACTTCAAATCAACGTGACCTGTAACCATGGTACGCTTACGGTCGTTTTCAGTACCATGGAGAATACCGTAAGGGTTGTTCTGGATGTTATTGTATGGGTCTTTATTATACTTACCGTTTGCATCCATCATCTCCATAGTAGGAGAGTAGTTCAAACCAACCCAGATAGGGTTAGACTGGTTCTGGGCGAAACCTGCACCAGAGTTGTCAGTCTGAGAGAGGTTGATATCGGTGGTCATTTCCAACCAGTCGAAAATCTTGTTGTGCATGTTAGCTTTGATAGCGTAACGTCTAGACTTGGTATCAACGATAACACCCTTCTGGTCCATTACGTTGGCAGAGAAGTAAGTCTGAGTCTTGTCATTACCCTGAGTCAAAGAAACCTTATAGTTCTGGGTAATACCAGTCTGGAGCAATTCGTCCATCCAGTCGATACCAGCCTTTGTGCCATTCAGATAATCCTGAACTGCGCTCTGAGAAACACCCTTGTGGTCTACCAAAGCCTGAGCATACTGCTTGGTGCTCATTACTTCAGGGATATGGTAAGCATTAGAGAAGCCGAAGCTACCGTCGAAAGTAACCTGAGTTGCACCAGCCTTACCGGTCTTGGTCTGTACCATTACAACACCATTTGCACCACGTGCACCATAGATAGCGGTAGAAGAAGCGTCCTTCAAAACCTGGATGCTCTGGATATCCTCAGGGCTGATACCCTCAAGACCTGTTTCGCGAACAATACCATCTACTACGTAGAGAGGGTCGTTGCTCTTGTTAACAGAGCTGGCACCACGTACACGAATCTTCATTGCACCACCAGGAACACCACTTGACATTACCTGCACACCAGACATACGTCCGTTGAGGGCATCCTCAACACGTGCAACAGGCTGATCCTTGAAGCTCTTGCCTTCCATGACAGCAACAGATCCTGCCAAGTCAGCCTTCTTTACAGTACCGTAACCGATAACAACAGTTTCTTCGAGCATGTTGGAATCGTCTTCCATGGTAATGTTCAAAGCTGTACCGTTCCAAGTAAGAGTCTGTGGTTTGTAACCTACATAAGTGATTGTAATCTTAGCACCCTTAGCTACATTTGCAAGGCTAAAGTTACCGTCAAGGTCAGTAATCGTACCACCAGTCTTACCATCAATTCTGATGGTAGCACCGATAACAGGTTCACCGTAAGAATCCTTTACTGTACCTGTACATGAGTTTTGCTGCTGGGTAGCATTAGCAATAACCGAATTGCTCTGAGCTGCCAATGCAGTAACAGTGCTCAGTGGTGACATGGCACCCAATAGCGCTGCAAAATACAAATTTGCTCTTTTGTTCATAGGTTTGTAATTTTTTATGTTAGTTATAATTTCTTCTCGTATAAACTTTGTTTTTATCTTATTCTTTTGGCAGTTGGCTCAGATGAACCTGTCACCGCCTATTTGGTTTTTGAATTGTGGAGTAGCCGTTTTACCGGCTACTCCCAACTCCAGTCAAATGAATAGTTGATAAAAAGTTAGTTAGTAAAATCTTTAATGCTTTTGGTTTTGTCTAATAAGCTAGATTATTTATTATCTTTCTTCGCTCAAGAGTCTGTGTCTTGCCATCAGACAGGCTCCCGTGATACCAGCCAGATCTTTCAGTTCTGAGGTAACAATCTGCGAATCCTCGTTCATGATGTTGAGCGAATACTTTTTTATACCCATGTTGACCGGTAGCGTCAGATAATCGCCAGTGACTGACATTTCTCCTCCGATGACCAGCATCTCTGGGTTAAAGATATTGATGATTCCTGCCAATTGCTTGCCCAGTTCGTCTGCAATATGTTGCAGGGTAGCCAGGCTAAGCACGTCTTCTTTTGCTATCGCATCAAGAATATCTTGAAGCGTGATGTCTTCTTTTCTGTTGAGCACCTTGTCAGACAGGATGGAAGTCTTGCCTTCCCGAATCTTCTCAGTCAACTTTCTCTTGAGTGCTCTACCCGAAACTTCAGTTTCAATACATCCAATCTTGCCGCAGTGGCAGATGATGTTGTTGTTGTAGGCTGTCATGTGACCAAACTCACCCGAATATCCGGATTTACCGTAGTACAGTTGACCTCCCATGATGATTCCGATGCCTAATCCCCAGCATACGTTCACAAAGATGACATCTTTCAGTCCTCTGCAGCGTCCCTTCACAAATTCAGCGAAAGCCATGCTTCTTGAATCGTTCTCGATGCAAACCGGCAACTGAATCAGCTCTGTTAGCTTGTCTGTGAGTGATTCCTTCAAGAAGGTGTACATGTTGTAGGCTCTTCCTTCGAAAGGATTCACGCGTTCTGCTACATTTACGCAAACTTGAAGTATTTCTTCTTTTGAAACAGGAAGAGAGGCGATGAAATCGTTGATGATTTTTCCTACTTTTTCCAGATTCTCAGGAGTATTCTCGTATACGTAAGGTATCCTTGTCTTTTCTGTTATTAGGTTTCCGCTGAAATCGCTGGCAGCTAGAGCCAGACAGTCCATTTCTGGGTTCACTCCGACAAAATATCCAGCGGTAGGAATCAGGTCGTATACCATAGGGATGCGTCCAGTAGAATTGTCTTTCTTGCCAATCTCTGTAACCAGCCCAGCCTTCATCAGTTCGTTGAGGGCGCTAGTGGCAGTCGGCAGACTTACTCCGACAGCCTTGCTCATCTCTGGAATGGTGGCAGCACCTTGAGAGATGAAATGCGCTAGCAGTTTACTCTGAACAGAAGGCTTTTTATTTAACTTCCTAATATATTTTATTATGTCAGATACCATAACTTAAAAATTTTATTTGCAAAGATAGTCTTTTTATAAATACAAGCAATATTTTTCTTGTTAATAAAACTTAAATAGCTAAATTTTCTTTATTTTTCCCTGTTTCTGATAGTCTACACTGTCTATATACCTATTTATATATATAAGCATAATTGCCTGTTTATTTGTTTTTCCTATTTATGTTAATCAAATATACTATTTAGGTATAAATAGCTGAATTAGTGGGTAAAACTACACTCAATATAGGTTTTTACAGCCTGAAAAGATAAAAATGCTTTCATTTTAGAATTATTAACTATAAAAACATGGAAATGTATGATAAATCATGTAATTTTGCAAAATAAAAAATTTTAATAACGATATTGCTATAAATAAACGAATTTAAATAATTCGAATATTAAAAACAATGCGTTATCTTTATGAGTAGAAACCTAGTAAACATATTAAATAATAATCGTTAAAAGATATAAATTATGAGGCTCAATCTAAGTTCACAAATTGTACTTAACAAAGTACCAGTTGAATTCTACAAGCCTAAGACGACTGTAGAATACTCAGAAATCTCTAGAATGGAGAAGATTCGTACAGACATCTTTGCTTCAATGGCAGAAGGTGCCAGTCATGTTGCCGATGGCATTGCAGCAGGTATCAAGGCTGCTCAGCACGATGGCAAGTTCTATGTGATGGCACTCGGAACCGGTTCTTCACTTACTGCTGTGTATGAGGAACTCATCCGCCGTTATCAGGAGAAGACATTGAGTTTCCGCAATGTTGTGGTATTCAATGCTTATGAGTATTATCCACTCCAGCAGGAGAGTTCTCTCCGTACCATCAACCAGTTGAAGGAGCGTTTCCTTAGTCACGTAGACGTTCAGGAGCAGAACATTTTCTCTCTTGATGGTTTCGTGGCTCAGGATGCAGTACAGGATTGCTGCCGTCTTTATGAGCAGCGCATCAAGACCTTCGGAGGTCTCGACGTAGCTCTTATCGGTATCGGCCGTTCTGGTAACATCGCTGCCAATGAGCCAGGTTCTGGTATCCAGTCAGTTACCCGCCTTATCTTGATTGGTAACACATCACGTGAGGAGATGGAAGCTAGCGAGCAGACCAAGGAAACCATTCCTCCATGTTCACTTACCATGGGTATTGCTACCCTTCTTTCTGCCAAGACGGTTTATCTTACAGCTTGGGGCGAGGAAAAGGCAGAAATCATGCAGAAGGTAGTAGAGAACTCTATTACTGATACATTGCCTGCATCATTCCTTCAGACACATCCTGATGCTCATGTAGTTCTCGACCTGAGCGCAGCAGCTCACCTTACTCGTATCGAGCATCCTTGGCTCGTAACTTCTTGCCAGTGGACTGATAAGTTGGTTCGCTCTGCATTGGTATGGCTCTGCCAGAAGATTGGTAAGCCTATCCTGAAGTTAACCAATAAGGATTATAACGAGAACGGTTTGAGCGAACTCCTGGCTCTCTATGGTTCTGCTTATAATGCAAACATCAAGATTTTCAACGATTTGCAGCATACAATTACAGGCTGGCCAGGCGGTAAGCCAAACGCAGACGATACCTATCGTCCAGAGCGTTCTAAGCCATATCCAAAGCGTGTCATCGTATTCTCACCTCACCCAGATGATGACGTTATCTCTATGGGCGGTACTATCCGTCGTCTGGTTCAGCAGAAGCATGACGTACATGTAGCTTACGAGACATCAGGTAATATCGCAGTAGGTGATGAGGAAGTAACAAGATTCATGCACTTCATCAATGGTTTCAACCAGCTCTTCGCTGATTCTAAGGACAGCGTAATCTCTGACAAGTATAAGGAGATCAAGACATTCTTCGCCAAGAAGAAGGAGAGCGACTTCGATACAAGAGACATCCTGACCATCAAGGGCTTGATTCGCCGTGGTGAGGCTCGTACAGCTTGTACCTATAATGAGATTCCTCTCGATCACGTTCACTTCCTTGATTTGCCGTTCTATGAGAGTGGAAAGATTGAGAAGTTGCCTATGACAGAGAAGGACGTTGAGATAGTTAGAGCTTTGTTGCAGGAGGTTAAACCTCATCAGATTTATGTAGCAGGTGACCTTGCTGACCCTCACGGAACTCACAAGAAGTGTACTGATGCCGTTCTTGCAGCTATCGACGAGGAGAAGAAGGCAGGTGCAGAGTGGTTGAAGGACTGCCGCATCTGGATGTACCGTGGTGCATGGGCAGAGTGGGAGATTGAGAACATCGAAATGTGTGTTCCTTTGAGTCCAGAAGAGTTGAGAGCTAAGCGTAACTCTATCCTCAAGCATCAGTCTCAGATGGAGAGTGCTCCTTTCTTGGGTAATGACGAGCGTCTGTTCTGGCAGAGAGCTGAAGACCGCAACCGCGCTACAGCTTCCCTTTACGACCAGTTGGGCTTGGCTTGCTACGAGGCTATGGAGGCATTCGTAGAGTATAAGCCTCTCTAATTTCTACATCTAGTAATATTATTTAATACATGAAAAAAATCAATCAACTTTTAGGTTCTTTGATGGCTTGCGCTGCGATGTTGGGAGCTTTCCCAACATCGTCAGCTGCAGCTGATATCAATATTATTCCTGTTCCTGTCAAGACCCAGATCCAGAAGGGTGAGTTTGTTTTGCCACAGAAGGTGGTGATTTCTTACCAGACCGCAGACGGTAAGAATATCGCTCAGTACATGGCAGACAAGCTGAAGGCTTCTACCGGCTACGATGTAACTGTTGGTGGCAAGAAGGGCAATATCTCTATCCAGATTTCTCCATCCCTCAAGATGGCAGAAGAGGGCTACCGGCTCACTGTTACTTCCAAGGGTGTAGTCATCAAGGCTAAGACAGGCAAGGGTGCTTTCTATGGTATGCAGAGTTTCATGCAGCTGTTGCCTGCGCAGGTAGAGAGTGCAACCAAGGTGAATGGTGTCAAATGGGTGGCTCAATGCTGTGACATCCAGGATGCTCCACGTTTCGGTTATCGCGGATTCCATCTTGATCCATGCCGTCACTTCATCACTGTAGAGAACGTAAAGAAGCAGCTCGACCTGATGTCTATGTTCAAGGTGAACACCATGCACTTTCACCTGACCGAGGATCAGGGCTGGCGTATCGAAATCAAGAAATATCCTAAGTTGACCTCTATCGGTGGTTATCGCCTTCAGGGTGACGGCTCTACCTATGGCGGTTTCTATACACAGGAGGAAATCAAGGACATTGTAGCTTATGCAGCTAAGCGCTACATTACCGTGATTCCAGAAATCGACCTTCCTGGCCACATGATGGCAGCCATCTCTGCTTATCCTTATCTTTCTTGCAAGGGCGAGCAGTGGACTCCTAGAATGGTATGGGGTGTTGAGGATATCGTGATGTGTCCTGGCAAGGAAGATATGTTCAACTTCCTTGAGGATGTTGTTCGCGAAGTGGTGCCTCTTTTCCCTGGCAAGTATTTCCACATTGGTGGTGACGAGTGTCCAAAGACCAGCTGGAAGAATTGTCCTACCTGCCAGAAGCGTATCGAGGCAGAAGGCTTGCAGGCTGACGGTAAGCACTCTGCAGAGGAAAGATTGCAGAGCTACGTTATCAAGCGCATGGAGAAGATGCTGGCTAAGTACGACAGAAAGATCATCGGATGGGATGAAATTCTGGAAGGTGGCTTGAGCCCTGATGCTACAGTCATGTCTTGGCGTGGCACATCAGGTGGTATTTCTGCAGCTCTCCAGAAGCATGATGTCATCATGACTCCAGGTAGCGGTGGTCTGTATCTCGACCATTACCAGGGTGATTATAAGATTGAGCCAGTTACTATTCCTAGTGCTCCGGCTTATCTTTCAAGAACCTATAATTATGAGCCTGTTCCTGATACCATCAAGTCATTGGGCTTGGAGAAGCATATCCTCGGTGTTCAGTGCAACAACTGGTCAGAGTATATGTATACCAATGCCAAGATGGAGTATCAGATGTATCCTCGTTCTCTGGCTCTTGCTGAGATTGCATGGTCTCCAGCCAAGAAGAAGAACTTCACAGACTTCGCACGTCGTGTAGATGCCAACAGCGTCCGCCTGGACGAGCGTCATGTACGTTATCATATTCCATTGCCAGAGCAGCCATACGGTTCTTGTGACAAGGTTGTGATTACCAAGGATACTGTAGTTACATTCCAGACATCACGTCCTATGAAGATGGTTTATACCTTGGACGGTTCTATTCCAACTCCATCTTCTGCAGTCTATACAGAGCCTATCAAGGTGAGCGGCAATACTACTATCAAGATTGCTACTGTTTTGCCTTCTGGCAAGATGAGCAAGGTGAGAACCATCGATGTAGAAAAGCAGACCTATGCTCCAGCAGTGAAACTCAACGATGCAAAGGCTGGTTTGCAGTTGCGCCGCATGAAGGGTAACTATCTGAAGGTTAATCAGCTGGAATTGGCTGATGCTGAGTGGCAGGACTGTGGTACTGTTGAGAATCTTAACAAGATGAAGGTAAGTCAGCCAGATGATGCTGCTACTTTGCGGGGTGCCAATAATTATGCAGCCATAGCAGAGGGTTACATCAATATTCCTGAGGATGGAGTTTACTATCTCTCATCCCGTATGGAGCAGGTTTGGATTGACAACAAGCTAGTCATCAACAACGAGGGTGCAGTGAAGGCTGGTACCAACTCAGACAACTCTGTAGCATTGGCTAAAGGCTTGCATCCTGTTAAGTTCGTTTATCTGTGCAATATCGTAGGTGGTTGGCCATCATGGTGGAGCAGCCTTACTCTCGAAATGCGCAAGGACAATCAGAAGAAGTTTACCGGCGTAGCTGGAACTCAGTATTTCCATTAATATCGGATAATAAATCATGAAAATCAGAACCATCGCAAATGTATCACTTTGCCTTGCCATGCTTTCTATCAGCAGCGGCGTAGCGGCTCAGAGCGAGTCGCGCTGGCAGAACGTGAATATCAATCAGCAAAACAGGGAGCCTCGTCGTGCTTCTTTCTTTGCTTACGAGAACCTTGATAAGGCACAGAACTTTGACAAGAAGAAGTCGGCAAACTACCTTTCCATGGAAGGTATGTGGAAGTTCAACTTCGTGAAGGATCACAACAAGCGTCCTGCCAACTTCTTTGCTGTCAAGTATGATGATTCGCAGTGGAAGGACTTCCCTGTACCGGGATTGTTCGAATTCAATGGCTATGGCGACCGTACCTATAAGAACATCGGTTATGCATGGGCTACCCAGTTTGATCCAAATCCTCCTTACATCAGCGAACTCAACAACTACACCGGCTCTTATCGCCGCACCTTCGAACTTCCAGCAGACTGGAAGGGCAAGGATGTTTATTTCCATGTAGGTTCAGCCACCAGTAACCTGACTCTCTGGGTGAACGGCAAGTACGTGGGATATAGCGAGGACAGCAAGGTGGCTGCCGAGTTTAATATCTCCAAGTATCTCAAGCCTGGTAAGAACCTCATTGCCATGCAGGTGATGCGCTGGTGCGATGGTTCTTATTTTGAAGACCAGGACTATTGGCGCTTCACGGGTATTGCCCGTGAGGTGTATCTCTATGCACGTCCTAAGCTTCATGCAGCTGATGTCCGCCTGAATGCCGGTCTGGAGAATAACTTCAAGGATGGTGTTCTGGATTATCAGATTTCTCTTCAGGGAGGCAAGAGCGATGTTTCCATCACCTTGTGTGACAAGGATGGCAAGCAGATTGCTCAGGCAACAGGTGCTAAGGGTACTATCAAGGTGCCGAATGTAAAGCCTTGGACTGCAGAGACTCCTAATTTGTATAAGGTATTCATCACCTTGAAGAATAAGCAGGGCGTATCTGAGGTCATTCCTCAGAAGGTAGGTTTCCGCAATGTAGAAATCAAGAATGCCCAGCTCCTGGTGAATGGCCAGCCTATACTGGTCAAGGGTGCCGACCGTCATGAGATTGATCCTGATGGTGGATATGTAGTGAGCGTAGAGCGCATGATTCAGGACATCAAGATTATGAAGCAGCTCAACATCAACGCTGTCCGTACATGTCACTATCCTGATGATCCTCGCTGGTACGACCTCTGCGATGAATACGGATTGTATATCACAGCCGAGGCAAACCTGGAATCTCATGGTATGGGATATGACGAGAAGTCTCTCGCTAAGTTCCCTGAGTACATCGTGCCTCATATCGAGCGCAACGAGGGTAATGTCAAACCGCTCATCAATCATCCTTCCATCATCGTATGGAGCTTGGGTAACGAGTGTGGTTATGGCGTCAACTTTGAAAAGGCTTACGATTGGGTCAAGGCTTACGACAAGACCCGCCCTGTGCAGTATGAGCGTGGCGGATATGACAGCAAGACTGATATCCACTGTCCTATGTACATAGGTTACGAAGAGAGCGAAAGCTACTGCAAGAGCAATGGTACCAAGCCATACATCCAGTGTGAGTATGCCCACGCCATGGGTAACTCTATGGGTGGATTCAAGGAGTATTGGGATCTGATCCGCAAGTATCCTAAGTATCAGGGTGGGTATATCTGGGACTTCGTAGACCAGGGTGTTCGCGACAAGAGCCCTATCACCGGCAAGGAAATCTTTACCTATGGTGGTGACTATGGACGTTATCCTGCCAGCGACTACAACTTCAACTGTAACGGTATCATTTCTCCAGACCGTCGCTTGAATCCTCATGCTTATGAGGTTCAGTACTATCTCCAGAATGTATGGATCAAGGATCTTGATGCAGCTAATGGTACTTTCAATGTCTATAATGAGCATTTCTTCAAGAACATTGACGACCTGAAGCTTACTGCAGCAGTCTATGCCAACGGCGTTCTCCTGTCTACAGTAGAGATTCCTGGAACCAAGGGCATTGCTCCTCAGACCACCAAGTTGGTGAAGAGTGAAGCTTTGCAGGAGGCTGTTGCCAAGGCAGAAGCAGAGCATGCCAGAGAGGAAATCACCGTCAACTTTGCCTTTGCCAGTGATGGTTCAGAGCCTTTGGTTGACAAGGGACAGGTGATGGCCCGCCAGCAGTTTGTCATCAACGGTTATGAGTTTGACAATGTTGATACACCTATCGCTGAAACAGCTCCTGCCAAGAAGGGTAAGGCTAAGGTTCAGACCGCCAGCAACCTGGAGGTAGAAGAGACCAATTCCTATGTAAAGGTTACAGCCAAACGCATGTCGGTTACTGTAGGTAAGCTGACCGGTATGATTGATTATCTCGATGTAGATGGTGAACCAATGTTGAAGTTCCGTGAGAGCATGACTCCAGAGTTCTGGCGTGCTCCTACCGATAACGACTATGGCGCATCCTTGCAGAAGGAGATGAGAGTATGGAAGAACCCTCAGATGACTCTGAAGTCATTCGATAAGAGTGAGAGTCAGGACAGCGTGGTTCTTACTGCAATCTTCGATATGCCTGAGGTTAAGGCACAGCTGGAACTCCGTTACCGCATCAATTCAGAGGGTGAAGTAGCTGTTACTGAGAAGATGACAACCGATAAGGAAGCTAAGGTGGCCGACTTGTTCCGTTATGGTATGCAGTTGCAGATGCCAGCAGCCTTCTCTAAGTTGGAGTACTACGGTAGAGGTCCTGAGGAGAACTACATCGACCGTCATTCTTCATCATTCATCGGAAAGTACGAGGCTGACGTAAAGGATGAGTATTATCCATACATTCGTCCACAGGAGAGCGGCAACCATACCGACATCCGTTACTTCTCTATCTTCAATCCAACCACCGGCAAGGGAATCACCTTCGAGGGGTATGCACCTATGGAGTGCAGTGCCATTCCTTACCTGGTAGAGGATTTGGATGCAGGCATCGAGAAGAATCATGCCTGGGGCCAGCACAGTGGCGACCTGGTAGAAAAGGGCTTGGTTCAGTTGCACATCCAGCAGCGTCAGTACGGTTTGGGCTGTATCGACAGCTGGGGTTCTAAACCAATGGATAAGTATCGCATGCACTATCAAGACCGCAACTTCAGCTTTGTAATCAAGGCTAAGAAATAATAGGCATTAATGAATTATTAAATCCTGGGCATCAGCTGATTGCTCAGGATTTTTTTATTCTGTCCTCATCTCCAAGCATTCTCTGTCTACATCAATCCCCTCACTCTGAATGATGCTGCAAAGATACAAAATCTGGAATCGGCACTTCATACTTGCTCATACTTCCTCACACTTTCTCATACTTTCTCATACTTTCTCACACTTGGTGTATCTCTTTAACAGCTTAAGCAAGATACTTGTCTTTCTAAAGTAAGATACTTACGGGGCATAAGTATGATACTTACTGGGCAAAAGTAAGATACTTACAACCGAAAGTAAGATACTTGCGGTCAAAATCCTGAACTTTAGTGCTGAAAGACTGAACTCTGAATATGAATATTGATAAAACCCTGCGTTAAATACGTGTTAAATACATGTATTAACTATCTGTATATCATTTCTTTATATTCTTTCTTGATCGCGCTGTATATCAAAGATATGAAACCTATAAGTTCAGCTTCAGAAATTCAGAAACACTCCATTTTCCCTAACGCCCTCATTTCTGAATGACGAAGAGGAAATTTTGGCAGGATAGGGCGGTCTTTCTGACTCAATGCCTGTAAATTGTATAGAAAAACACTATAGTAGTGTGATTTTTTTGGTTCATTTTGTTTCAAAATGCATTTTTTCTCCAAAATATTTTGTTCGTTCGACATTTATTATTATCTTTGCTCCGTTTAAAAACAAATTTGTCTTTTAAAGAATATATCTGGTAAGAACTATAATAATAATGCATATATGATAAATAAGAACTATAGAGGAAACGTACTGGTGAGACGTTTGGTAACTTGTGCAGATTTCGTCATTCTAAATTGTCTGTTGCTTGTCTATACTGAGTATGGAACGCAGATTACCCCTGATTATTTCGATACAGCGACGAAGATTACATTTTTCGTTGCCAATGTTGCCTTGCTCCTAAGCGAGTATAACTACTCAACTATCATTCATGTAAGAAAGATAGGTTTCCTCCAGGTTTTGAAACGGACATTATGTTTGGCGGCATCTACCGTATTTCTGTTCTTTGTCTTTGTAAGACTGCTCAGTCATGGAGGCCAGATGTTCTCTTTTGCAGCTATCTTTGGCGTATCATTTTATTTCTTTCTGATTCTTTCAAGACTCTGCGAACTTAATATGCTGAAGTACTATCGTGCCAGAGGCCATAACAGCCGTACGGTAGTCTTCGTTGGCAACGATCCGGCAATCAGTGAAATGTATCAGACGATGACCGAGGATCCATCTGCAGGTTATATCGTCAAGGGCTATTATGCTGATGCCGAAATAGCCAAGGCTCCTGACGGTTTAAAGAAAATAGGAAGTCTCAAGGATCTCAATGGCATTTTGTCGTCTACAATCAATGATACCATTAATGGAGCTCCAAGCAACATTGATGAAGTATTCTGTTGCCTATCTCATAATGATTCTGAACAGATTGTGAAGATTATGCAGTTCTGTGACAAGAACGTGATCCATTTCTACTATCTCCCACGTGTCTTTGGTGAGTATAAATTACATCTGGATGCCCAGAATTTCATGGGCAGAACAGTATATTCCAATCACAAGGAGCCGTTGACTCTCGTTTCTAACCGCATCGCCAAGCGAGCATTCGATGTCGTGGTGAGTGGACTTATCTGTCTCTGCGTTCTGCCGTTCATCCCTATCATAGCTCTCATCATCAAGACCCAGAGTCCGGGACCTATCTTCTTCAAGCAGGCAAGAACAGGTTTGAATGGTGATACATTCTACTGTCTGAAGTTCCGTTCCATGCATGTGAATAAGGATGCTGACAAGGCGCAGGCAACCAAGGATGACCCAAGAAAGTTTGCTTTCGGCAACTTCATGCGAAAGACGAACATCGATGAGTTCCCTCAGTTTTTCAATGTCCTGAAGGGCGATATGAGTATCGTGGGTCCTCGTCCTCACATGTTGCATCATACTGAGGTATATGGCAGTTTGATAGACAAGTATATGGTTCGCCATTTCTCCAAGCCAGGTATCACCGGTTGGGCACAGGTTACAGGATTCCGAGGTGAGACCAAGGAGTTATGGCAGATGGAGGAGCGTATCCGCCGAGACATCTGGTATATCGAGAACTGGTCGTTCTGGCTCGACATCAAGATTATCTTCCTGACAGCCAAGAGCATCATCTTCCCAGATAAGAATGCTTATTAAAAAAATGATAAGATAAAAAAGAGCGATTCTTGCATTAACTCTGCAGGAATCGCTCTTTTTTGTGTAATCAAGTGAATTGTCAAGATGTTATAAATATGAAGTATTGTTGCCCCTTAATGATAATAGTTTCGCATTATATGGAGCACGATGGTGTTAAAATGTTAAAAATTAACCTTGCTTTAAACTTTTTCGGAAAAATATTTGGAAATAAACTAAAAATAAATTAATTTTGCAGCCGATATTTTTATGTATAATTAATTATAAGAGAGAGACATTATGGAAAGAAAACTATCGGTGATGCTGATAGCAGTGTTCTGCCTATTGTTTGGCGGAAAGGCTTTGGCACAATCAACGGTCTCAGGAACCGTATTTTCCAGTGAAGATGATTCACCAATTATTGGTGCTTCCATCAAAATTCAGGGTACTAAAATGGGTGCCGCAACTGATATTGATGGAAAGTTCCGTTTGGAGAATGTAAAAAAGGGAGCGACATTGGTCGTTACATACATCGGTATGCAGACCAAGACTGTGAAAGCTGGAGAAAACATGAAAATTTATCTGACTTCAGACTCTAAGTCGCTCGATGAAGTCGTTGTTCAGGTAGCTTATGGTGCCGCTAAAAAATCTACTCTTACCGGTGCAGTCACACAGGTAGACAGCAAACAGATTGAGGTTCGTCCTGTTTCCAGCGTAACCTCTGCATTGGAAGGTACCACTTCCGGTGTTCAAATCAACAGTACATACGGCCAGCCTGGTGAAGAGCCATCCATCCGTATCCGTGGTTTCGGAACAGTAAACGGTTCAGCCACTCCGCTTTACGTTTTGGATGGAGTTCCTTTCGGTGGTAACATCTCTGATTTGAACTCAAATGATATCGAGAGTATTACTGTATTGAAGGACGCCGCTTCTTGTGCCCTCTATGGTAACCGTGCTTCAAATGGCGTCATCCTGATTACCACAAAGCGTGGTAAGGGCGAAAAGATGGCTTTCAACCTCAAGGTAAACCAGGGTACCTATTCTCGTGGTGTCAAGGAATATAAGATGTTGAATGCCAAAGAGTTTATGGAAACCAGCTGGTTGAATCTCCGCAATTCACGTATCTCTGCTGGTGATGATCAGGCTACAGCCAATGCTTATGCAAGCAAGAATCTCATCAACGATGAGTTATACCTTAATATTTACAACAAGGCTGATGACCAGCTTTTTGATGCTAATGGTAAGCTCGTTTCTGATGCTCAGATTCTGGATGGTTATGCAGATGACCTCGACTGGTATGACAATGCCATTCGTGACGGTTATCGTCAGGAATACAACTTCAGCGGAAGCCAGGCTTCTGCCAAGAGTGATTATTACTTCTCTGTTGGTTATCTGAACGAGAAGGGTTATGTAACCAATTCCGATTTCGACCGTCTGACGGGTCGTGCCGCCATGAACTTCCATCCAAAGAAGTGGTTAAACACCGGTTTCACTATTTCTGGAAGTCATCAGAAGTCCAACATTACCAATGGTAACGCTTCTGAGTCATATACCAATGCCTTTATGTTCTGCCGCAATATTGCGCCTATTTATCCAGTACATTTGCACAATGCTGATGGTACTTATCAGCTTGATTCTTTCGGTAACAAGCAGTATGATTCCGGTTCATATACTGACGAGAACGGCAATCCTGTTCTTACCCGTAACCAGTATCAGGACCGTCACGTCATCTGGGAGAACGAGTTGAACGAAAACAAGAGTTTCCGTAATACCCTCCAGAGTTCTGCCTACATGGACTTGAAGTTCCTGAACGACTTCACTTTCACCGTAAAGGGAGAATTGAACGTACGCAACAATGAGAACCGTACCTACAACAGTGCGCTCATCGGTGATGGTAAGGGTAATAACGGTCGTACAAAGCGTACTATCTACCGTTACAAGAACTATACATTCCAGCAGCAGTTGAACTGGAACCATACATTTGGCAATCATACAGTAGGTGTATTGCTCGGTCATGAGAACTATAGTTATTTCTATGACTATACATATATCTATAAGACCAACCAGACTTTTGCTGGCCAGGACAATTTGGATAACTTTACCAACCTGACCAACGGTTCTGGATACAGCAACCGTTATCGTACAGAGAGTTATCTGGGTCGTATACGTTACGACTATCAGGAGAAATATAATGTAGAAGCTTCTTTCCGTAGAGATGGTTCTTCACGCTTTGCCAAGGAAAGCCGTTGGGGTAACTTCGGCAGTATCGGTGCCAGCTGGGTAGTAACCAAGGAAGACTTCATGAAGCCAATCTCTTGGGTTAACAATCTGAAATTGCGTGCCGACTATGGTCTTGTAGGTAATGATGCCGGTGCAGGTTACTATTCTTACATGGCTTTGTATGATTCTAACCAGAACCATAACAAGGGTGCTTACTATCTTTCTCAGCTTGCCAACACCAAGTTGAAGTGGGAGACAGGTGCATCATTCGGTATCGGTGTGGATGCCCGTCTCTTCAACCGTTGGAACATCAGTGCAGAGTATTTCGACAAGCGTAACAAGGACCTTCTTTTCGATGTTTATCTGCCACTTTCTGCCGGTGCTACATCTTCAAGTTCTGCAGAGGCAACCATCACAGAGAATATGGGTACCATCTCTAACCGTGGTTTCGAAATAAATACAGATGTAGATATCTTCAAGAACAAGGACTGGACCGTCAACTTCTCTGCCAATGCTTCTTTCATCAAGAACAAGATTGTAGAGTTGCCTGAGCAGGACAAGGACGGTATCATCTCTGGTATCTACAAGATTGCCGAGGGCAAGAGCCGTTATGAGTTCTTTACTTATACATACGTTGGTGTAGACCAGATGACAGGTAACTCACTCTATAAGGCAAACCTTGAGAATTACCATGTAACTACAGCAGACGGTCAGACCGTAGGTAATGCAGATGGTAACGATATCAGCAAGTATGTAACCCAGATTGGCAACGAATATTATGTCAACAATACATCCTATGCACTCAAGGAGTATCATGGTTCAGCCATCCCTAAGGTATATGGCAGTTTTGCTCCTTCTGTAAGATATAAGGATTTGTCATTGTCTCTGATGTTCACTTATTCTATCGGTGGTAAGGTTTATGACGCTGTTTATAGCAGCTTGATGAGTACAGGTACTTCTCCAAGCAACTATCACAAGGATATCCTGAAATCATGGAGTGAAATTCCAAGTGGTATGACCGAGGATTCTCAGGACCGTATCTGGTATGGTGGTATTCCTCAGATCAACAGCAGCATGACCAGTACCAACAATGCCACATCTTCAAGATGGCTCACAGATGCCAGCTACCTGGTATTGAAGAACATCAACATGAGCTACAGTTTGCCGAAGGCATGGGTCAATGCGCTCACCCTGGAGTCTATCCGCTTGAACCTTTCTTGCGAAAATGCATTCACATGCACCAAGCGCAGAGGTATGAATCCACAGCAGAGCTTCAACGGATACCAGTATAACTATCTGGTTACCCCACGCGTATTTACTATCGGTGTGGATGTAAAATTCTAAAACACGAACATTAAATTACAGAAGACAATGAGAAAATCATTAATCATATTATCTGCATGTGCGTTGTTTTTCACCACATCATGCAGCTCAGACTATTTGGATTTGAAGCCAAACTCTTCAACCAGTACTGAAACTATCTTTGAGACAACCGAAAATGTGAAACTGGCTGTCAACGGTCTGTCAAGAATGATGACCCAGCAGTATTTGGGAAAGCAGGGATTCAATGGTGAGGGAACCATCCGCACATGGTATGGTAACTTTCCTGGCAATGACTACCAGAAGAGCAACATGACTGGTTGGAAGGTTATCATAAATAGCCAATACTTACAGATGGCTAGCAGTATTTACGATTATTACCCTTGGTTTTACTACTATAAAATCATCGGTAATGCCAATACCATCATCTGTCGTGTTGACAATGCAACTGGCACAGAGCAGGAGAAGGCTTTCCTGAAGGCTCAGGCTCTTACCTTCCGTGCTTACGCTTATTCACAGCTGGTACAGCTCTATTCCAAGAGATGGAAGGACAGCAGCAATGGCAGTTCACGTGGTGTAGTACTCCGTTTGGACGAGTCTAAAACAGAGATGCCAACATCTACTCTCGGCGAATGCTATGCTCAGATTTACCAGGATTTGGACGAAGCCATCGAATTGTACGGCAAGTCTGGCTTGGAGCGTGGCAAGGACGAAAAGTACCTGCCTAATCTGAATGCTACATACGCAGTTTATGCCAAGGCAGCATTGAACCGCGAAGACTGGGCTACTGCTGCCAAGTATGCTCCATTGGCACGTAAAGGTTATTCTCTGGTAAGTAATTCCGAATATGTAGATGGCGGATTCAATACTGATAATAACGAGTGGATTTGGAATGTCTACAGTACGGAGGAAGAGACACTCTACTACTATCAGTACTTTGCCTACGAAGCATCTAACTCAAGTGCTGGTGCTAGCCGTAGCTATCCTGTGGCTATCAGCAAGGAGCTGTTTGATCAGATTCCAGAGACCGATGTACGCCGCTCTATGTTCCTCGATCCAAAGACAGATCCTTATACTGCTTCAAATGGTGCTGCAGGTAAAGCCTTATCTGCAAGAGCCAAGTCTGAGTATGGCAGCAAACTTTTTAGCTCTACCAAAATCTTTGCGTATATGTCTTTCAAGCAGCTGGCGAAGGCTCAGCCTGGTGTAGGTGAATTTGCCATCTTCCGTGCTGCGGAGATGTATCTCATTGAGGCAGAAGCTGACTGTCATCTCAATAAGGAGGCAGAAGCACAGAAGCTTTTGGTAGAATTGAATGCCGGTTCTGGACGTAACCCGGAATATACCTGTACCAAGACTGGCAGTGAATTGCTTGATGAAGTTCGCCTTTATTACCGCATCGAAATGTTTGGTGAGGGTCGTGACTGGTTCAACTACAAGCGTTGGGGACTTCCTATTGTCCGCCACTCTGCAGCCAAAGGTGGTAGTTTCCATGCAACATTTGCAGTAACCATCAATCCTGAGGACAACAATGGTTGGACATGGTCTATTCCTAACAAGGAAATCGACTACAATACAGAGATTTCAAGTCCTGAGGAATAAAGGAATCTTCAGAAAAATGAAGGGAAAAATACAATAGATCTCATCGTTATGGGTTAAAGTATAAGGTGGCATTATGAATGGTCATCTTATCTTTAACCCTATTTCATTAAATGATGTCTACAAACTGAAATTAAAATAATACCTTGTATGAAAAAATGTTTGATGTTATTATTGCTGTCAGCTAGTCTGTTGACAGCAAATGCACAGAAAATCCCATTAGACCATACGGTCTATGATGGGTGGAAGAGTATAGCCAATACCCAACTCACTTCTGATGGCAAGTATCTCCTTTACGAGGTGAACCCTCAGGAAGGAAACGGCAAACTGATTGTCCGTCGTCTGAGCGATGGTAGGGAGTTAACCGTGGTTCGTGGATATAAGGCAAAGATAGCCAAGGATAATACAACGGCAAGTCTGCTGATCAAGGCTCCTTTTTCCAAGATTCGAAAGGCTCGCAACAAGAAAACTCCTAAGGACAAGATGCCGAAGGATTCACTAGCTCTGGTAAATCTTTCTGAGATGAGCATACAGAAATTTGAGCTGATTAAATCGATGAAGACGGGTGTAGAGAATCATCACTTTATCGCCTATATCCAATCGAAGGCTCCTAATAAGAACAAGAAAAAGGCTGCCAAGGACAAGAAGGACGGTAATATCCTGGTGGTAGTGAATACACTTACCGGTAAGAAGACCTTCATCAAGAATGTGGATAGCTATGAAATGAATCAGGATGCCAGTCAACTGGCCGTAATGGTTAATCCTGACAAGAAGAACAAGAAGCTGAAAGGTTCTGCTACCTTGTATGACCTGGCAACCATGAATCCTATACTGCTTTCCAAGGACAAGAAGTATTATGGCGGAGCGCAATTCAGTCTTGATGGCAAGCAGTTGGTATTCCTGGCTTCTACAGATACCACCACTACCGGTAACAAGCACTGTTCGCTATTCTATGTCAACAATCATCAGTCAAGCGAAATCATCCCTCAGGACTATAGCAAGAACTTGCCTGCCAACTGGTCATTGAATGAGAATTCAGCTCCGGAGTTTTCACAGGATGGCAAGCGCATCCTGTTGGGTGTAGCTCCATACAGAGCACCTAAGGATACTGCGATCATTGAGGCAGAGACAGCCCAGCTGGACATCTGGAATTACAAGGATTACCAGATTCAGCCACAGCAACTGGTTAATCTGGCAAAAGACAAAAAGAAAGTTTATGAAGCCGTGATTCATCTCAGTAATCCTCATGAAATCATACCGCTTACCACTGCCATGTGGGATAGAATAACCCTGATGAATGAAGGAAACGGTGAATGGGCTTTATCACAAGATCGCACTCCTTATTATATTGAGTCACAATGGGATGATAATGACAATACAGACATAGCACTGGTAAATATGCTGACCGGAGAGCGTAAAAAGGTTGCCACCAAGGTGAATACCCGTGCTCAGGCATCTCCTGACGGTAAATATCTGATATGGTATAATGCCAATGACTCTGCTTACTATACATATAATGTAGAGAAGGGAACTACCATCAATCTGACCCGACCAACAGGAGCCAACTTCTATACGGAGGATGATGATCATCCTAACTATCCAGAACCATACGACAGAAAGCCGCTATGGACGGAAGGAGATAAAAGTGTGCTCATCAACGACCGATATGATATCTGGAAGTTGAACCCTGATGGAAATGGATTCGTGAATCTTACCAATGGGGTAGGAAGAACCAAATGTCTGCAGTTCAGACATAAGAACTTCAGCTATCATCCACGGGAACGTCATGAGTTCTGGGATGAAAAAGAAGCTGTCAGCAATGAAGCGAAACTTTATATGACAGCCTTTGACGAGCAAACCAAGCGTAATGGTTTTGCCACAGTGAATATTTCCGATAGTCATTCATTTCTCGTCAATGTGTTGGATACATTCGCTTACTCCAGTGTCTACAAGGCAGAAAACGCCAATGTCATTGCATACGAAAAAGGCAACTTTGGTATTGCTGAGAATATGCATCTGGCTGATGCTGAATTCGGAAATGAGAAATGTATCAGCAATATCAATCCGCAGATGAGCAAATATTCATGGGGACATGTTCAGCTGGTTCATTGGAATGCGTTTGACGGTACACCGCTCGACGGTCTGCTCTATGTACCTGAGAATCTGGATCCTACAAAGAAGTACCCTATGATGATTTACTTCTACGAAAAGCGTTCGGAGACTCTGTATAATTATATAGAACCACGTCCTAGCCGTTCTACAGTGAACATTCCGTTCTATTGTAGTCGTGGGTATGTGGTCTTTGTTCCAGATATTGTCTACAAGGTGGGCCATCCTGGTGAAAGTGCATACAATTGCATCGTATCAGGTGCCAAGTCGATGTGCCAGCAATTCCAGTTTGTTGATAGTACCAAGATGGCTATACAGGGACAGAGTTGGGGAGGTTATCAGACAGCCTATCTCGTAACCCGCACCAATCTCTTCTGTGCTGCAGGCGCAGGTGCACCGGTCAGCAACATGACTTCAGCCTACGGCGGAATCCGTTGGGGCTCTGGTGTTTGCCGCCAGATGCAATATGAGCATGGTCAGAGTCGAATCGGTACAACGCTCTGGAATAAGGGTGGTCTGGATCTCTATTTGGAGAATTCACCTCTCTTCAAGGCAGACCAGGTAACTACACCGCTGCTCATCATGCACAATGACAACGATGGAGCTGTGCCTTGGTATCAGGGCATCGAATATTTCATGGCTTTGCGCAGATTGGGCAAGAAAGTCTGGATGTTGCAATATAACAAGGAGGAACATAACCTGGTAGAGCGTAGAAACTGCAAGGATTTGAGCATCCGATTGCAACAGTTCTTCGATCATTATATGAAGGGCGATGCTGAGCCTGCCTGGATGAAATATGGTGTTCCGGCTACTAGAAAAGGGGAATACCTGGGAACTGAACTGGCAGACTAGTTTCCATATATAATAAATAGGAAAGGCAGTTGTAAGCATTCTGGAAGATGCTTATAACTGCCTTTTTCTTTTGGATAATTACCAATGTCTGGCTTCCAGTCTATTTATCATAATGGTCCTTAGAATTAGCATTTTTTGATTAATTAATAGTTGTTTTACTCACATTTTTAGCAAATATCATTACCTTTGCACCATGAAAACATTATTAGACGTTCATACACATACAATAGCATCAGGTCATGCCTACAGCAGTTTGCAGGAAATGACCTTGACGGCAAAGGAGAAAGGGTTGGAAATCCTGGGAATTACCGAGCACGGTCCCAATATTCCGGGTACCTGTGATCCCATCTATTTCAGAAACCTGCATTGCGTTCCACGCCAGCTCTATGGAATCAAACTGATGCTGGGAGCAGAACTCAACATCCTCAATACCCAAGGGGATATCGACCTCGACGAGGATTACTGGCGCATGCTTGACATCCGAATCGCTGGCATTCATAGCCTTTGCTGGAAGGGAGGAACCAAGGAAGAGAACACGCAGGGGGTCATTAATGCTATGCGCAATCCCTTCGTACAGATCATCTCACATCCCGGTGACGGTACGGCAGATCTGGATTTCGAAGTATTGATGAAAGTTTCAAAGGAGACGCATACCCTGCTTGAGATTAACAACCACTCCATGGCTCCCATCCGTCACAAGACAGTGGCTGCTCCCAATAATCTGGAACTGTTGGAGCTTGCCAAGAAGTATGAGACTCCTGTCATCTTTGGAAGTGATGCCCATTTCTCAACCATGATTGCCGACTACAGCAACATCATGCCTCTGGTAGAAAAAGCAAAGTTTCCTGATGATTTGGTACTCAACTATCAGCCTGAGAAGTTTTTGGCTTACCTCAAGCCTACCCCAGAGAAATAGGATAATTTCGTTTCACATTTCAATTTACACGACTATGATTATAGAAGAAATCATCAAATATAATGAAAACTTCGTGGCCAGCAAGGGTTACGAAAAGTATCTTACGAGTAAATATCCAGACAAGAAGCTTGCCATCCTTTCCTGTATGGATACCCGCCTGACAGAGCTTCTGCCGGCGGCCTTGGGCCTGAAGAATGGAGATGCCAAGCTCATCAAGAATGCCGGTGGACTTGTTATCAGCCCATTCGACTCAGCCATGCGCAGCCTCCTGGTTGCCATCTATGAACTGGGTGTTGAGGAAATCATGGTCATCGCCCACTCCAACTGCGGTGTCTGCCACATGAACGGCCAGCAGATGAAGGAATTGATGCTCAAGCGCGGCATCCATCAGGATGTCATCGACACCATCGGACTTTGCGGCATCAACCTAGACCATTGGCTGGAGGGATTCCATGACACCGAGGATTCTGTAAGAAATACGATTAATACCATCCGTACTCACCCTCTTGTACCAAAGGATGTCAATCTGCATGGCTATATCATCGACTCACAGACGGGTAAGCTCACTGAAGTAAAATAAAAGCAAAATACGCTTAATATGGCTAAGGATGGTTCTCCTCCAGAATCATCCTTAGCAACTCTTCATTTGCCTCGTTGTTGACCTCAGCATCCTTCAACTCGGAGAAATAGTCAAGCGTAGCGGAACATTCACCTGTGATATCTACTCCTATCACTTTCTCATGGGCATAGATGATGCGAAGCACGGCTTGGAGCTGCATGAGAGTCATGTCTCCATTGCTCCAGTCGGTGATGGCATCCTGCTTTCTCAATACGTCCTTGTCGATGGATATATAAACCGGCTCATGTATGAGTTTACCAGCCTTCGACGGCCATGCCTCGTGATGATCTATCTCTGCCTGACTATAGAATAAAATCTTTTCTCTCAAGTGAACAGGCACCTGAGCTATCAACTCATCCGATGCACCTACAATAATAATGTGTTCGACAAACTGGTTTTTCTCCAATACATCTCTCACCCAACCTCCACATGATACAACACCCTCCCATTCCGGTTGCTGCATATCCGGATGATGATCGAAAACTATCAGGGAGAAAGGCTCATGGAGTTGGGATACCCAATATTCCGTAAGGTAATGGAAATCACCAGAATCGATGAAATGAACAGCCTTGGCTGGAAAAGGAGCAAGTCGGCGATGCAACTCCTCCCTGCCCTCTTCGTCACAATAGCAGTCCACTCCTTTCATGCTCCGGCAATCTACATGGATGATATTCTTATTTGCGGCAAATGCCTCCAAGTCGTATACACCGGTAAAATTAAGGAGTATAATGGGTATTTTATTTTTCATATTGAATCTGTTTTCTAAATGCTGGTTGCAAAAATACCTGATATTTATAAATACTCAATGAATTTTGCGTTATATTTTTGTTAAAATTAGATTTTTTTATACTCCTCTACAGATTTACAAAAAACATATTAAAACAATTTAATTTTCAACAAAAACATATTAGATTCATCTTTTTATCAGTATCTTTGCAGAAAATTGAAACATATTGTGATGATACTTATAAATACACTGATATTGGATAAATATAGATGTAATGTTCCCCATTACATCCTCAACTGTAGCCTTCGGAAATAATATCTATCTTGCTTGAGATAATATATTATTAACGAATTTAAAATTACATGGGTTTAATCATTTTATATTTTTTAGGTGCTCTGTCACTATCCTTTTTATGCTCCGTCCTGGAGGCGGTACTACTTTCTACTCCGATGTCGTTTATCTCGATGAAGGAGAATCAAGGCAACAAGACTGCCTCACTGATGAAACAGTATAAGAATAACGTAGACCGTCCGGTGGGTGCCATTCTTTCACTCAACACCATCGCCCACACCATCGGTTCTGCCGGTGTAGGAGCCGAGTCTATGAAACTCTTTGGCGAAGAATACTTCGGTATCATTTCCGCCATTCTCACTCTGTTGATTCTGGTACTTTCAGAAATCATCCCGAAAACCATCGGAGCTTCATATTGGCGCTCTCTTGCCATGACATCTACCAAGATCATCCGTGTGCTCATCTTTATCACCTATCCTTTGGTACTGCTTTCGGAACTTATCACTAAGGTATTTACTCCGAAGAACCACCAGGCTTCCGTGAGTCGCGAAGAGGTATCGGCTATGGTAGACGTAGGTACTACAGAAGGCATCTTCCGTGAATCGGAAAGCAAGATCATCAAAAGCTGCATTCGCCTGACAGGAGTAAAGGCAAAGGAGGTGATGACTCCATCCATCGTAGTAGAATCAGCCAACATGAATCTGACTACCAAGGAGTTTTACGAACAGAAAGAATGGAATTTCTCACGCATTCCCGTTTATGACAACAACAAGGATATCATTGTGGGATACGTATTGAAAGATATGGTTCTCAAATTGGTTTCAGACGATGAGTTCCAAACCAGATTATCCGAGCTGATGCGTCCGATTCTTTCCTTCAACGAGGATGAATCTCTATACCAGATATGGGAAAAGATGTTGGAAAAACGAGAACACATCTCTATCATCGTGGATGAATACGGATGTCTGAGAGGAGTGGTTTCCATGGAAGACGTAATCGAAACGATGACTGGCGTAGAAATCGTGGATGAAGACGATGTGGCTGTAGACATGCAAGCCTTGGCTAAGGAAAAATCGCGTATGATGTACCAAGGTGTTGTATCTGCCATTCCTGGCAGTAAAGCTTAATATTTGCAGAACATAGCATTTTAACGAGAAAGGGTGGGTCATAAGTTAATGACTCACCCTCTTCTTGTTGTTGGAAGAGATAGGATATGTTGTTGGAAAAGATAGGATATATTGTTGAGACAGTTAGTATCTCCGGTCGCACAACAGCTGTTGTGCGCTTGCATCACAGCTGATATGCGCATGCACAACACCTGTTGTGCATGCGGTGGTCAACTGTTATGCGCCAACAATTATCCATACTTAATTGCACACCCTCTCTCTATTTTAACCAGGAAATATCGCAACCTTGATGACTCCATCCTTGCGGTTCTCAAATACATCGTATGCCTCTTCTATTCTTGAAAGCGGGAAACGATGGGTAATCAGAGGAG
>ERZ1023621.48-NODE-48-length-34311-cov-9.044401_pt1 | contig 34311 bp, 53 predicted proteins | sample MGYA00380330_ERZ1023621 | MGnify/ENA primary metagenome ERZ1023621 (study PRJEB33179, sample SAMN07448975) | human gut metagenome | biome: Human-gut; feature: Human associated habitat; material: Faeces | host: Homo sapiens | place: India: Bhopal | collected...
ATCTTGATCAATCTGATATCTCTGAAGATCCAAATAAGCTTCCTGTAACATAAGCTACTGCTGCTTAGATTCATTCTGCATCTGCTGTAACTGCTGTTGCTGCTGAGCCTCTGCCTCCTACTGCTGTTGCTGCATCTGCTCCTGTCTAGTCTGCATATCCTTAAGCTTTTGCTTGATGATATTGAAGTTATCGTTTGTAAGAACCTCTGCTGCCTCAAGTAAGCTAGCACCATTCTGCATAGCTGGCTGTATAAGCTGTTGAAGTTTCTGTATGTTCTCAAGATCCTTAGATGTATCACTTACGAATACATCCATATCTTCATAGTAGAACTTAGGAGTAATATCCAAGAATGCCCTTTCTCCATTATCAAAGATATACTGAAGTTTCTTCTTACCGGTTTCTTCCCAAGCACCCTTAGCTGTATTGAGAAGCATATTAAGCACTCTTCGCTTACACTGATTATGAACCCAGAACAATGGCTCTGTGATATGAGAACTCTGTACTACAGATCTTTCTACGTTACCTACCATTTCTGATGAACTTACAGCTCCTTCACGCTGTGCTGTAATACCAGATATTGTTCCAGCAAGTTCTTCTATCTTATCCATAAGCTGGATATATTCAGCTATGACATTAGACATTGTAAGATCCAATGCTGTTATCTGATTAAACTGAGCAGGCTTACCGCCCTCTCTTCCTGGTATATTCCAACCTTCTTCATATGGGTTAATAAAGTTAACACCAACACTAGATAAGTAATGCATCCATTTAGCTGGGCTAATATTCATAGACTTAGGAATCTATGTAATATCCATATTAACAACCTTACCTTTATCTCTGGCGATAGCTAACTCAAGTCTATACCACAATACAATATACATATACTGTAATGGCTTAAGAATGCTAACCAATGATCTAGGTTTACTATTTGTATTACTATAAATAGCACCGCAATAAGGAAGCTTCTGGCTATTAGGGTTATCAATACTTACATGCTGGTATTCAATAGGCTGTATACCAAAGTACAAGTCACTACCAGCTCTGTATCCTTCCCATACTTCTATAATCCAATCTGGCTCTACACTAACCTCATTACCAACAGGCTGATATGTTTCGTCAACTATATTAATCTAAGGCTGTCCTGCGTCATCTGTAGTAGTTACATAGAAGATCTTCTTGAAAGACTTCCAGCAACAATGCCATACATTTACAAGCGATTTACCTGATCCTTCGAATATTGGGTTATCATATATACGTAACTGTATACCCATATCAACAGGACTTCTGTCTCCAAGGTTTCTACCAGGAGTAGAACCAATCATCTCTTCAAGCTTATCAAGATCCTTCTCTTCAAGCTTATCGTAATATCTATCGTATACTTCTGTAATAGGCATACGCATCTTTCTGCAGCACCATGAACCATCCTCAATAAACTCAAGGTCTGGGCTTTTGTCGTAAGAGAAACATATAGGATTAACTCTCTCCGCATATGGCTCTGCATTAAGTACACCAACGTAATAAATTTCTCTACCTGAGATCAATCCATCTTTCCAGCCTTTGATAAACTCGTTGTCAAGATCAAGCTTTTCTCTCAGATAGGTAAGTGAATGATATGCGGTATTCTCTACAATATCTTTGTAGTCCTTATCCATATACTTAGCTATCTATTCTGGTGGCATAATCTCTCCAGACTGTAGCTATTCCTGGAACTACTGAGCTTCTTCTGGGCTCATTCTAGCTGTGATAGCCGCTTCTATATATTGCAATATCATCTACTTCTCTTTCTCCTGCATTTCTGATGTAGCCTCCTATGAAGTTCTGATAACTCTGAAGTTAAGAGGTCTTTTTGTCTCCTCGCCTATAAGTAAGTCTACTTTAGGTCTTATAATATTAAAGTCGTGAGGAGTAGCAGGAAAACCATCCTCGACCTTGAATGGGTTTGTAATTGATTTAAAATCCTTCTCGTCGAAGATGCTGTTATATAAATTATAATAGGTCTACAGCTCTCCGTAATATGATGTACTATTTCCTCCAGATGTTACGTTACCTTCACCTATAATATAGTTAACGCAATCCTCCTGCCACTTCTTTCCTTTCTTTGAAAGAGGGAGCTTTTGTCTGGGGAAAGCTGAATTGTATAAGTTATCTTCCATGTATTAAAATGTGAATATCGGCATACCGTCTTCACTTGTGCTGCTATCTTCTTCAAACCATTGTTTGCTAAATAACGGCATCTCGAAGAGTTCAACCTATTTGTTTTGTTCTTTTGCAGACGACACCTTTACCTAATAGAGCTCCTCTCTGTATATCATTACCATACACAAAGCTATCACACGGTCTACATTTCGTACACCATCGTTCTCTATAAGCTCTTCTATTAGAGGTTCGCTGTATACTCTTTCTACATTAGGATGGCCTTCTTCAAACTCGTCTAATAGCCACTCTAATATTAATCCTTCGCCATATGCCCTAATCTATTTGGTCATGTGGCATCCTTTTCTTCTTTGTACTTTACTGTCTTTGAAGACTTCAGATATGATTTTATCTGGCTAATCAGCCAAGAGGTAATCGCAGTGTTTATTCGTAAAGTAAGGGTAGATTCCTTTTCTTTCATTCTCAAATAATAATCTAGCGTTATAAAACGTAAGCAGTTTTCGTACATTCTCATAGTACTCTTCTGCTGTATCTGGTCTTCCAGAATACTCTGCCACTATTACATCACTCCAAGCTTCTCCAGCTCTTACACGTTTAAATATAAATGTAGAACCTAATGAGTTTGTAAAACTATCGTCGTGATCGTAGGGATCAGTTCCACCTATATATAAACCCAAAGGAGGATCCTTTACTGGATATTCCCATATAACTACAGAACCGTGCGGTTTATCGCCTTTCTTAAGAGGGTAGTTAGTTATATCCCCACTAGGCTTTTCTGTAGCCTTTATCTGGCCATTTCCATCCCATTCTAGATCAACTATATGCTTCATACTTTGAAGCTTCTTGTTGGTCCTTATTCTGGTTAACTGGTCCATCAATAGCTTTCTAGGGAATATGTTCTTACCGAGCTCCAATACTGCTTCTGCTGGCTTCATAGGACGCTCAGATATAAAACGGTCTATAGATTGCTAGCTAGCACCTCCATCTTTTATTTTATTTCTTTGCTCTATTAAATTTTGTATAGCTAACTCTTTTAGACTATTGCCATCTTTGTCCATGAACTTTTGATTTCCATCATCATCGAATGATTCTAGATTTGAATAAGCTGGAACAAAGAATCCGCATTCTGTATTCTCTCTACCATCATCCCATATGTTAGGGAATGCTAGCACATTATTAGCATTAGGCTTATAAAATAATTCTTTTAGTCCCTCGAAACTTGCACCTATCGTACCTCCAGTTCCAAACGCTATCATCAATCCGAATGCTACTCCATCATCAGTTTCTACAGAAGGCTGTTCAATACGCCATGCATCAAGAAGATCAGGAAATTTACCTCCCTCCTCCCATAGTACAAGTTTGCCACGAGTACCACGGATACGTTCAGGGTCATTCTTAAGTGTTATTCCAACTATACTAGAAAGGTATCCCTGTTCTGTCTGTTTTCCAAATTCGTCTGTAACTTTATAACCAGAAACTCTTTCCATACGAGTTGATACAAGCCTTTGTTTTGCCCATTCTGTATGTTTGTCAAGGAAGTCCATTATCTACCAAGCTTTTGTAAGCAATCCATCTCCTACAAGAAACTTCTACTCTGAAGCTACGGCAAAGTTCTTTGAGCCAGGAATAAGCATATAGTTTCTTACGAGCATAGAAGCCCCTTTAAAACTGTATCCTCTTTGTCTTGATTTTAGAACAGCCATATGTTTTCCTTGTTGCTCGGCTTCTTCTATAGCGCAAAAATAATAATAATCGTAATCCCAAAAACTAGGGAACTAAAGCACACGCTCTCTTCTTTTTCTTATATCTCCGTTTCTGTCAGTATACTCTGTTTCTACAAGCTTAAAAATGGGACTATAATTAAGATAAAAGTAATTATACCCTGTAATTCCTTCTCCGTCAGGAGCAGTATAGCCATTTAGGCATCTTTCTGTTTCCTGGTCCCAATATTTCTTATAATCAGTAGTACCCCTTGGAGCTAAAGTATAGCATCCATGCTTTTCAAAAAAAATAGCTGCCTATCTGAACTTATCAGTATTATGGAGCTTCTAATTAAAGTCTATCATAATTATTCGTACATACCAATAACGCCACCACCTTTGACTCTACCGGTTTCTGCTTGTTCTGCTTTTGCCTACTTCGTAGCCATGTCTAATGACTTAATAATACCACTAACATCTTTCAATATGGCAGAAAGCTTCTTAGCTGTATCTATATCAAGTTCTTCTTCAGCATAGCTATCCATCGTGTTCATAATGCCCTCTGCTGCACTCTTAGAAGATTTAAGCAGGCGGGTAGCAGGAGTCTCTTGGAACTCCTGGAACCTTTTTGCTAATTCTTTTATAACGTCATCAGGTTTATAATTCTCATCATTAAGTACATCTTTAGCTACTCTCCATGTGCGTTCTTTCTCTGGATAAGCCTCATATGGACTATTCCATTTATATCTCCACACTATGAATTCGATCTTCTTTAATGCATCTTGCTTATCTTTTGCATTATTATAGAAGTCTTTAAATGGTGGTATAGCTAGATCTTCTGTACTTAACTATATCTTATTCTGTACTATGTCAAACATTATAATGATTTGTTGTTATTTCTGGGTGAAGTTTTCCGTCTTCGCTAAACTAGTCCATCCACGTTGATATCTTTCCAGTTGAACTAACTGATTCTGAAGATGTCGGCTTCAATATATATATACCGTCGTCAGTACCACTTCCATATGTAATATTATTCCTATCAACAGTAGTATAATTTAACTATCCAAATTTATCAGCAGAACCAAATCCCTGTACATAATACATATCAAAAATACTGCCTTTATCTTTCTTCTCTATAGAACACCATTGTCTTCTATCAGTATTAATGCTAACTTTTCCAGGATTACTATCCGTTGGAATTGAGTACACTGAAGCAAATCCGCTTATCGCAACAATTCCATTAATAGTTTTTACTCCGTTGTTAAATGTTGCCTTCATATAAACTTCAACGCCAAGAGCATTATTGTATGCTAGGAATAATTGAGAGCCAATGTAGTATAGACATCCACCATGAGATACTTTTCTGTAATATGTTCCAGACACAGTGCTATGCATTGTTCCATCTGTGTAATACACATTATCTTTCACGCTAAACGAACCACTGGCAGAGAATGTTACATTTGTACTTGTTTCTGATTTTTGATACCATGTCTCTACAGAATCAGCACCAGCACTATTAATCCAATCTGGCTTACCATTTGTTATACCAAGCTTATATTCTGTTCCACCAACAATAAAATAAATCGTACCATCTTTTAGTACAATGTTTCCATCGTTGCCTCTGCATGTCAATACACCTTTGTCTGTAACAGTAAATGGAGCTTCTGCTATATTGCTAGCATTCTTATCATTTGTGCCAGCCCATATTCTCACATTACCCTGAGATGAAACTTTATCAGAATTACCAGAAGTCATACCAGCTACAATGTTCTCGTTATCTGTGATTATAACTTCTTCTGCTGTAAGCTCTTTTATGTATGCTTTCATAGCTACAAGGACGTCTGTGTATATTGGGCCCATATCACTAAGCTTGTCCCAATAATCAGTATTTGTAGGAACGATGCTTGTGCACTGTCTTTTACAAACGTAGAAATCTGTAACATTCTTAGATGCTCCATCAGTTACTACAGAATGAGTGTATGATACAAAGTCCTAATAAAACAATCCTCCATCAGACTAGGTTGTACCATCAAAATATTGTACACCAGCCTGCCATACACCTCTATTTCTTAAAGGAGATCCTTTTAATGTCTAGGATGAGCTTTCTCCATCCTTTGCCATATATGTCCACAAGCTAGGCTCACTATAAGCTTCCCATCTTCCATCGCCATCTTCAGCGCTTCCTGTAGATCCTCTGTATCTTCTTATGCTTACATACTAGCTTGATCCCTAACCATAACCAGTTGCTGTTTTAATATCTATTGGATTGTCTGTCCATCTGGATCCTGGTTTAATGTATTCTCCAGCCTTTCCGTTCTGAAAACCTGAATCGTTTGTCCACGACGTTGGATCGTTTACACCTGTAAATACAGATGTAGTTTCACCGCGTTTTAATGCGCAGAATATATATTGTACGCCGTCACCATCTGTTCCATCTTTACCCCAATGAGCCCAAATTACAGGACCTTTAGCTGGGAGCCAATTACTTATAACTCCATTGGAATCCTATGTTCTATACATCATCCATTCTGTACGATGAGTAGAATCTATACCTGTAGGATTATCTGTCCATCCAGCTGGGACATCACCCCACGCTGGTTTTGTTGTTGGTTTTGTAGGCTGGTTATTATTTAACTGATATATATATTCTTTTCCAGTAACATCTGAGCCGTTATCTCCATCTTTTCCAGAAATACAAACTGGACCTATGATATCACCAAAGCCACCACCAGTTTTAATGTATACCCATATCTCCCAAGTAAAATATCCTTGTTCAGGATTTACATTAACAGAACTCCATCCGGCATTTACAGGGTCCTGTCCAACTACTGGTAATTGCGATGTAGGCAAACTATCATCTGATGGATAATTCTTAAAGTATGGCTTATAATATCCACCACTCTAAGAATCTGCTCCACTTCCTCCAGAAAGCTCTACAGTAGCATTTTCTGTAGCAGGATTCCATGTTGTAACTATTCTTCCGCCTCTAGTAAATGTAATGTTTCCTATAGCAGATATCTTTAAATAGTCCTATAACTTTCTATCCAAATTATCACTGGTTATTGTTCCACCAGATACATCAGAAAGTTTTACCTATGTAGATATACCATTGTTCTATGTAAGGTTAAGATAATCATTAGCCAAACTAAATTCCGTTATCTGATAGTTGTCTACATTTGCTCCTGCAATTTTATTATCAATTTCATCTTTTGTATAATACTTTGTAGAGTCAAATCTTTGATAATTTGTAGAGTTTACGAAGTTATTTGACACCCATGTTTTTGTAGCAATATCATCACTTATGTTAAGTGCTGCAATCTAGGCGTCTACATAAACCTTTGTAGCATAGTCAGATAAATTAATGTCTTTACTATTATCTATCATAGTCTCGACTTCCTTAATTATATCTGGCTTAACTTTATCTAAAGACTACTTTAAACTATCAGCATATTCTTTAACAGATTCTAAATCAGACTAATTGGCTTTATTATTCCAGATCTTTTTATCATCTGAAGTTACATGTATATCAGTATTGCTCTCGTGATTATAAATCTTCGAGTGTAATACAGAATAATACTAAGCCATCGTTGTATTAAGTTCTTCGATTGGATTTGGTTTCTTCTCGATAACCTAATCATTCTATGATAGTAATTCAGTCATGTTAATTCGTTTAAATTATTATTAATTATAGTACTGTGGTGTCATTGAAGACTACGTCTAAAACGCCACAGTTAAAGATTACTTAAATTTCTCCCAATCTATATTTTCCTTCTTTGCCATCACATCAGCAACCCATCTACAAAACTATATTCCTTCATATCCATCTTCGTCGTTTGCAACTGCCATTGCATACTTAACACACTCGTGCTCAGTAAGCAATTCTGGATAGAAGTCAGCATAAGCCATGTTTGCTGTATATGTAACATCATATATCGTTGATGTACTTGGTATCTTTAGATTGAGAACATTGCATACATTTTGAACCTGTTCTGGAGTCCATGTATGTTCTAACCCATTTGAATTAACCATCTATTTGCTAGCGTATTCTTGTAACGACTTTGTAAAATGTAATCCATTCTTATTTACATAGTCTTTATAATCGCTCTACTTCTAGATATCTAAGCTAGCTGTATAGCTGCCATCTTCGTTCTTTTTCACATTAGCAGTATACTTTGTATTTGGCAATTCTTCATCACTGTGCCGTATTACTATTACCTTGTCCATTGTGAAACGAATTAATAAAGTTAGTTACAGTTGATTCCATTCTGTTAATAGTTTCCTCTATCTTAGCAAATCTCTGCTCAGTCTCCTTCTTCTCCTTATATATCGGATTAAGATCAGACAGTAAAGACGTTGCCTTTTCAACAACCTCTTTCTATTTTGGAACAGACTCAAGAATCTTTTCAGCAGTATTCTTCATAGATTCAACTTCTGCTATAAGACCCTACTTATCAGTAGCGAGCACAATGTCTCCGGCATATGTAACAGAAAGATTTTCAGGAATTGTATATGTTGCGGTTTTGCCATTAGATTCTATAGTCACATCTATAACCATCTATGACTAACCAATAGTTGGCTTATTATTTAAATCCATATGCGGAAAACCAACTGATATAACCTTACCGTCAGTAATAGATATATCCTGTTTATTCAATATGTAGATTGAATAATTTTGTTTTACGTCTTTAAATGCCATATTATGTCATATTTAACATGCAAAGGCTCCCGAAGGAGCCCTTACACATAATTTAAAACTTAATTAAGCTGCAGCTGTTGGAGTAGTCTTGAGTGCTGCTATAAGAGTAGCATTCTGTTTCTACTGTGATAATTCAAGGCGTGCATCATTGTATCTCTACTGCAAATCTGACTGCCAATGATTATTCAATACATCTACAATTCTCTGAGTATTAGCATTTGCGTTCGTCTTAAGATCGCAAGCCATCTAACTCATCTGGAAACCAAGGTTACTTGCAGCTCTTTCCAAACCTGCGTTTGTATAGCTGAAACCTGTCTGCATCTGGTTAATGATGTCCTTCTGCCCAAGTTGATTCTCGTAGCCCATCTTGATAATGTTCTATTGCGTCTGGCAGCAGCAGTTCTGCAATGCAGATGTAAGGTTAGCGTCTCCGAGATTAATAGCGTTAATAACGCGTTCTGCAGAGAAGTTTACATTACCTGCTACTTCCTGAATTCCTGACTTAACGCAGCAAATAGCATTATTCAATGCGTTGAAATCACAATTCAGATTAGAGGCTAACTGAGTAATTGCGTTACCGTTTCCTCTTATGGCATCCATTACTAACGAACTATTCTGATTATCAGCGATCTGCGAACGCATTGCGTCGAGCTGGCTCTGAATTGCATTTCCCTGGTTATTACCATCCTGGTTGTTCCACATACGCATAGCGAAGATCATCCAGATAAGGTAAGCAAATGGGTTGTTCATATAATCATTCTGATTCATCATGGCTGCCATAGCCATTGGATCACAGTTATTCTTAGAAGCCAAAGCGGCTACTAAAGCGTCGTTATTGTCGTGTCCTGTACAATAAACTTTCTCGATTGTATCCATAGTCTTTAAGTTTTAAAAGTAAAACAATATGGAACTAGGACTGGATTAATCCTAGTCCCGTTAAATATAAGCGTATTGCTACGCGTGTCCTAGTATATTTCACCTAGGAATGATAAAAGTCCTACCCTGGTACGCATTTGGAAGGAGGCGTGGTAGAATCTGTTGTGCTAGGCGGGGCAGCGAACCCCGTCATGCTTTCATTAAGACCTAGCTTAAACGTTAAAGTCTTTCTTAACGTTATTTTTTTTTATTTTCATTAAGCAGCTTCTGCATGCTTAGCTTCAAGTGCTGCAATACGAGCTTCAAGTGCTGCAATCTTTTCATCATATACTGACTTCAGTACGTACTGAGTTATGTCTATAGTAGAGCCACCAGATGTTAATACATGGTTGTTGTCGCCATTATATAAACTTACGCCTTGTTCACTTAATATAAACAAGGTATCAGATTGATCAGAGCTATGCTCTCTATATCTATGTGCTTTAATAGAGTCGAGACCAATTCTCAACGAATTTGTATTACCATGAAGATACATCTCGTTAAGATCCATTTTCGAATATATCCAATAAGGATCAATCTAAGCAGACACTTTTATACAGTCATTTTGGTTTATATATACATCATGACCATCATTTCCAACTACACTAATTCCGTCGTAGTTAATATTTGTGAACCATTCATTTGTGTTATCGTGTGCAACACGTAAGTTATCCTTTACAGTAAGCTCGGATTTAATAATCTGTGCATCTGTAGCAGTTTTGCTAACGAAATTACTAGCGTCAACTTCTGGAATCTCGCTCTTCTTAGCATACTGTGACAGGTCTAAGTATTCTGCTGGAACCTTACCGTTTTCCAGAGGGGCTATATCTACACCTATTTCTTTATAATCTTCATCAGTGCCGAGTACTAAAGTATTTTCTGGTTTTTTACTACTTAAACTTGCAAATAAGCGAACTCCAGCCAAACTATAAGTTGTAGCATCACTTAAACTATTACTCTATGTAGTGAAGGCAAGTTTCATTGTATCCCATACCACTTTTACACTCCTGCTGGTTCCATAGTTTAATATGTCGACTGCGTAATCTGTTCTCGAATTTACACTCAAATTAGTTCTACGATCATCATATCTAGCGTCAAATGCTTCAGGAACAATTACAGTGTGGTTGGTTTGCAAATCTCCAAACTAAAGGCCATTACTTAACCAGTATGATTCAGATTGGTTATACTAGTTAGGACCCTTCTTAACATATGGTACAAATTTAACATCGGTGTCTCCCTTCTTAATATACTGTGTCAAATCAGCTATAGAGCCATCTGTAGCATAAACGTGATTAGCGTTATTATCGGTGTTAGAAATACCGTCACATGTAATTGTTGTATGGCTGGCTGGATAATCACAATTAACGGATATACTCTATGAATCTATGTCTGTTTTAGTATTGCCGCCGCTACCAGGAATACGAATATCCGGTATTTCGTAATATCCTTCATTATTGATAGTTTTATAACTAAGATAGTTACCAGCATCCTACTTATCACTAATAGCATCAGTATTAGCCGCAACCTTCTCCTAGAGTGCTGTAAAAGTTGAGTTAGAAACATAACTACTATGAAGTTCAGATTTATCAGCTTTTGTATCAATTATTCTATTCTCTTGTGTTGTAGCTCTGTCTCTTTCTACTTCAACCTGATTTTGTGTATTTTCCTTGACCTTTGCCCACAACATATCAAGACCATTCTTGTCAAGATATTCGGTTCTCTGTACGTCTTTTGTTTCAATATTCTCTTTCATATCTTATTAGCTTAAACCGTTAATATAATCTGTGCTAATTGCTGTGATATTTGATACTGATGCACTAATGTTGTTTACAGTAGCTGTAAGATTAGCAAGATTTGTACTAACCTAATTAATACTATTATTCAGAGTTGTTGTAGCATTAGAGATGGCAGTAGTTCTATCTGTTACCTCTTTATTGATTGCGTTATTAAGAGTTGTATCAGCGTTCTTTCTATCCTGAATTTCTGTATTAATCTTATCTGTGTTTGCCTTTTCTGCAGCTCTAGCAGTACTAGCTTCAGCAGCGATAGAATTAGACAGCTCTTCCTCCTTAGCAGTGGCTCTTGTTACCTCACTTGTAATAGCTGTAGTATTAGCCTACTCTGCCTTCTTAGCTCTATCTATCTCTTTGTTGAGATTTGAAGTAATATTACTTTCTGCCTGTGTAGCTCTATTCTTCTCTGCTGTTATTGCAGCGGCATTATCAGCTTCAGCAGCTTTTGCTCTATTTGATTCTGCTTTAAGCTCTTCCTTAGAGGCTTTTGTTGCAATAGCTTCTTCAATAGCCTGATGAAGATCATCATTTTCTGCAAGCTTGTCAGCAATTTCTTTAAGGGTGTCATATGCTTCTGGAGCACCGTTGATAAGATCTTTAATAGCTTTTCTATAAGATCCTTCTGTGTTAGAATCTCCATCAAGTACATCAATCCTATCCTTGTTGTCTTTTTCGGCAGCTTTTGCTCTTGCTATTTCATTGTTAAGATTAGTTGTAATAGTATTATCACTAGCCTTTCTTTCTTCAGCTTCTCTATCTATGTTACCCTGAAGTGTTGCTTCTGCAGCAGTAGCTCTGGTAACTTCATTCTGAAGAAGATTCTTAATAGCATCATCTTCTGACTTTCTTGTAGCAGCCTCTGCTGTTATTGAGTTACTATTATCTTTTTCAGCAGCCTTTGCACGGGCAATCTCTGCATTTAATGCGCTTGTGATAGTATCGTCATTAAGCTTTCTGGTATTAGCCTCAGCTTTAATTGCTGCATCAAGTCTAGCCTCTTCCTGTGTTGCTCTAGATAACTCTGCTGTGTCTGCCGCCTTACGAGCAGCTGCCTCTTCGTCAATTCTCTGACCAAGAGCGTTATCAGCTTCAGTTCTATCGTTTTTCTCCTTTTCATCTCTAGCCTTTGATGCGGCATCAACTTTTTGTATCTATGTGCTATTATTGCTAATATTATTAGCATTTTTATGGATCTCATTAACAAGCTCTTCAAGAGTATCGTGATCTGTGTCAACATTACCCTTAAGCTCATCAAATGCCTGCAATACTGCATTAGCATCCATAATATCACCACGGACAAATTCGTTTGCGTGTTCGCCCATTAAGATATTTACTGTACGCGTACCAACTTGTGGAGCGCCATGTATCTCTACACCTTTTAATGGTTGTTTCTTAAAATTCATATTATTTAATACTATATTGTTTATATATAAACAGTAAAAGGGAACTACCTTTCGGTAATTCCCTTTATGTAGGATCGTCAAGCTTGTCACTCACCTACCTCAGCACCATCCTGTGCCGCCGCTTGCTCTGGTACGGACTGTGGCTGTTCGCTAGCCTGTGCCTCAGTTCCCGCAGCTGCGCTAACTTCCTTATTATCGGTACCAGTTGAACCAAAACCATTCTCGCCTCGTTTTGTATCAGAAAGCTCAGACACTTCTGTAACCTCGTATTCTGGCACCGGAACTATGACCAACTGACAGAAGCGCTCGCCCTGCTTATAAATAGCAGGAACCACATCTGTTGTGGCTTTCATTACAGCTATAATCTCTCCTCTATAATCAGCGTCAATCACTCCAACATTATCAGTAAGCCATAATGATTTCTTCCAAATACTAGAGCGTGGTATAAGTAAACCAACATATCCGGCAGGAATCTCAACTGCCAATCCTGTATGGTAAACCAACATTAGCTGATTTGCTTCATTAAGAGCTGTATCAATCTTAATGCATGTCAAATCAATTCCTGCAGCACCTTCTGTGCTACGAATAGGGAGGACCGCTTCGTCCTCAAGTCTCTTAAATTTTAACTCCATAGTATTTATAATATTGTTTGTTATTGTCGCCCCACTAGGATTCGAACCCAGACTAAAAGTTTTAGAGACTTCTGTGCTAGCCATTACACCATAGGGCAATATTGTAGAAGCTCACCTTAGGCTATCGAGCTTTTTATCTGCCTAAAACTACATTGCTACACTTTAAACCATTGTAGCCGACATATTTTTCTGATATCAATTTCGCTCCTGGTGGCCAAATATGTAGAACACCACACCATCGAAGCTCAGTGTTGTACGTGATGGATTCGAACCATCGACCTTCCACTCTGTTGTGGACGAGCTAGCCTCTGCTCCAACGTACGAATTCCTAGGAGTAGCGGAGGACGGATTCGAACCGCCGACCTTTAGGTTATGAGCCTAACGAGCTACCAGCTGCTCCACTCCGCGATAAATGTACAACTTTTAACTGGAGTTGTACAGAACCAGTATCGGCGCCATTTGGATCCTGCAGCTCAAAGGGCTGCTAGGGCAGAAAGCTTCTCTTTCACCCGGATATCCAAATTTATAGAGATTTCAGAAATGGCGAAAACCTCTCGGCGTTCGTTGTCAACTAAATGATTTCGCATTCTTTCTGTATCCCGCCCGTTTCCTTTGACTCTTATAAGTTTTAGCTGGACTTATAACCAGTATTGGTGCCCGTGTCGGTTACCGCGGAACCTTTTATTTATAGTGTACGCATCAGGCGGACGCCACTCTCAATTCTCAATTAAAATTATGAAAAAATAATGAATGGAGTCTATGCAGGAGTCGAACCTGCTAACTATTCCCTTTGTATCGGGTCGTCTTTACCGTTTGACTAATAGACTCTAAAGGTGATTACTTAGTACGAGTAATCCAATTCCATACTCTCTTGTACCAAGGCTTTTTAACCTTGTTCTCAACTCTAATAGCAGTACACTTTCTATATGTGCCATTATCGTTTACGATTGCTGTACAATCCTCTGGCATAAGATCCTCAAGTACAATATCTGTAACAATTGATACGATTGTGCTAATATCTGAATCAGTGAGCTTCATGCCATTTAAAATCTTCTGGCCAATGAAGTATGCTGTAACGTCGCTTACATTAGCTGCATCAATCATAGAAATTGTATACTTTGGCTTTACTACCTTAACTGTCTTTTTTACAACTTTCTTCATAACTTAAATATTAAGTGGTTCACAATTATCTCCACAATCAAGAGCTTCCGAATTTGAGCTTTTCTGTTTAGCTGCCCACTCTTCCTTTCTCTTCTGATCAGCATCTGCTGCATTATTAAGAGCGTTTAACCAATCGGTAGACTTGATTATTACAAAATCTGTACCGAGATCCTTATCGTAGAATGTAACAAGAATATCATCTTTCTTTACATCTGCCTCAATTGTTTTGTCTGGGAACATTCTTGATCTCCATTCGATATGAGCGTCTTCTGGAATAACGTATACGTCATCAATTCCTCTTGTAGATCTATCTATTGATGTTACAAAAGCCGTCTCTGTGTCAACCATAATCGGCTTACGATCAATGTTTATTATCTTCTTCATATGAACTTAATGGTTTATTCTTATTATCTTTAAATCTATTCTTAAGCTTGAATCTAAATAGTTTGTTTAGTAACACATCTCTAGTGTCATCTGGATCTTTCATAACATCAACTACAAACTAGAACTAATGCATTACTATTTGTTTTACTAGTTCTGGATCTTCATTTAATTTCTGTCCGATCTATTTACAAACTTTATCTATATTCATCACTTATCTACTGTCTCTGTTGCTACAATATCGTAAAGAGATACAAGTTGAGAATCTTTAAGTAAGTCGAAATACATAGCTCCTCTAGCAGATCTGTATATAACAATATCACCAACCTTGATAGGCATCTGCTGAATCTTTTCATCAACATATGGGTGTGTATACTCATATGGCAACTTAAGTACAACAGCTCTAGAGAAATCTGAATCAACTTCCTTAATCTCTGTCTTTACTTCATCATAATCAACTGCCTCGATCCCATCCTTATCCTTCTTTGGCTTAGTGTCCTTAGCCACAGGTTCGGAGATCTTCTTTTTAACTTTAACAGGTTCAAGCGGCTTTACTAAGAACATCTGTCTAAACTCATACTTTATCTTTGAGCTTAAGTCCTCTGCCAGCTGTGTCTGATCTATCATCTTCTCTTCTTCCATATTACTTTTTCAACGACTTAAGGTGTTTAAGCAATTTAATCATATTACGAAGAACTGTCTCTTTCTCGACCTTCAAACACTGAGGTGTATCATCATCAGAGTTTAAGAGAATATTCAAATCAGTATTATACTGAATAAGCAAGTGTTCGATCTCATCAAATATGTTAACAAACTGCTTGTCATTGTTTGTGTTTTGCATAACCTCTTCAAGATAACCGTTTTCAACCAGCATCTTTGCGTAGTCTTCAGAAATAGTATAAACTGAATTGTATGAGGAAACAACTGTAGAATTCTCTTCGTTCGAACTATTATGCTCTTCGTTATATACACTCTTGTACTCCTTTGTTTTGTCGTTGTACTCAAATGTATCGCCAACCTCCATTACGAAGAAAGGCTTAATAACCTTTAAAATCTTTGTCATATCCATTAAATTTAATTGTTTTACGCCGCCATAACGTAAATTTTTGTAAGAATGGTTGCAAACTGCATAAAAATTTTATATAAATTGCACTTTTCTACCCAATATGCAACTTTTTTAGCTTTTTTACGTTAGGGGGATAGTAGGGGTTAGTCAGACTAAGAACCCTTTCTCTTATATATTCTCTTTAGGAGATCTACTTTAGTAGTACAGCTATTACAGTATAGTAAGACTATATAGTATATAAGCTATTACAGTATAGTAGAGCTATATATAAGCTTAACAATAATAGTAAGACTAATAAGAATAGTATGGATAAAAAGAAGTGTATAATAGATAAATATAACACAGTATACGGGTTTAACTTATTCGTTATACTTAACCCAGATAAAACTGTAGTAGATAAAAGATTTGTCTTTAAAGATGATGATACGTCTATAATTGATGACGAATGGTCAGAGTATGCAGCTTATACTGTTAGGGGAGCATATGATAAAACAATCGGAGAGTACTGTGAAATCATAGTAATAAACAAGCTAAAGAACACAAGTGACGATATAAACACATTTGCACATGAGTCATTTCATGCAGCTGTAGATGTACTAGAAGCATGTCATATAAAGCTCTCTGAAGATACTAACGAGGTATTCGCATACTTGATTGGATACTTTACAGAATGTGTAAACAAAACAGCAAGTAAAGTATGAACTAGTTTGAGATGAGCGCTGTACTATATTACGCTGACTTCTTATCTCTACAATATCAGAATAAACCATGCACATAGTAGTGCAAATACTTCTTTGTACACGGTGTGCCTATAAATATAGCATATATTGTTGAGCAAGATCCAGTATACGATATAGACAATTAGTGGTTCTAGAAGAGCCTTAAAGAGTATAGTATGCTAAAGCATAAGTTTGGAGAAGACGGGGCTATGAGCTTTATTAAAAACCTATGTAATCTTGGAGTAGCAGGATCTGTAAATGCTACGCAAATGATGAAATACATCCATAGATACGATGACAAATAGGAGCGAGATAAGGCGTTTAGAGCGTTTAAATTCAACAGATCAAAGATGAAATACACGCATTTAACACGTAACGACGATGGTGAAATTATAGAGGAAGAGTGCACAAAATACATAGCCCATGCTGAGCAAAATAGCAAAAGATAAAGACTTTTTAAGAGCTGCTGAAATAATAGAAAGAGCCGAGAAAAACGGAAGAAGATTAGGGTTTTATGAACCAGACAATGATGAATCCATTTGATATAATAACTATATTTTTATTTATCCCAATAATAGCTGTTACAGTTGGTTGGGTGATACTTAAAGGAGTAAATAATAATGGGAAAAATTAGCAAAAATAGTAATCTGTACGACAAAGATGGAAAGTTCTTGCATAAGCCAGGAAAATATACAATTGAAGAACTTGAAGAACTTATAGACACACTTGACAAAAACTCTAGAGAGTTTGCAAGTGCCACAGCAATCCTTATGCACATGTATGCGCAAAAAGGTAATCCTCATAAGGACGAACTTATACAAAAGCTTATTGAGCAGTCTAAAACAAAGACTACCAAAGCTGAAGTTGTAAACGCTTTAAGCGAAGCAAATGAAACGATCGCAGCTTAACCTTAAACCAATTGTGCTCACGCATACCGAAGCGTGCGCTTTTATAGGGAAAGCCATAAAAGAATACAGACAAAATAATCCAAAAAGATGGAAACAATACAAGTACTTAACGACGGAGCAGATGAAGAAGACTTCAAAGAACTTCTGGAAATATTGAAAAGCTTTGGGTCAGTAGAAGTGTTATATGACCCAAATGATCCTAAGGACAAGGATGTGACAGCTGATGAAGTTATTGAAAGATACGATAACTTTAAAAAGAAAGCAAGAAAGATTACAGACCCTTTAAATGACACAGAAGATGAAGAGACAGGAAAAGATGGATCCAGGACAGAGGGATGCGTATCAGACACTACTGAAGGAGCTAGAGAACCTAGGAGAAGAAGCAGCCCCAACGAGACAGATACTACAATTAGCACTGCAGCTTGATGAAAAAGGAGAGTTTTGGAAATTCAAGGAAGTGTTTGGGTCAGAAGAACCTGGATACAAGTAGTTTTGAAATACCAGAAATAAGCTTAGCTTAGCTAATATTAGAACAATTTGTGGTAAATAAAGAAACGTATAAAATATTATTGGATATTATATATGGAGACGAAGGAATTAGACTTAGTTCAATTGATTAGACAGCTTAGGGATTACGTAATTCTAGACAGAAAAGATTACGAAAAGCTTGTACAGAATAGTAAGTCAGTAGATAACGAGAGTGCATTAGAAGCTAGAGATGCTCAGATAACACTGCTGCAGAGACAGTTGGCACGCCAGGAAGAGTATATTAGTTATTGGAAAGATAAATATGAGACGTGTCTCAATGAATTAAAGAAAGAGACTACTAGATGGTGGAGATTTTAAAAATAGGAGATTAAAATATGTTAGTAGATATATCTGAGATTAGAAAAGAATTAACCGAAGAGGAGAAAGAGGTATTTGATAATGTATGTAAGGCTATGAATGCTAAAAGCGTTACAGTAAGTATGCTAAACTTTGCATTCTGGGTAATATTGTTGTACGTATGCTTTACAATCCTACCTTTATGGGCAGCTATTTCTCTTATTGGAATAAAGCTTGCAATCCCTGTTGCAAAGATCGTTAAGTATGTAACTGCGGCAAAGAGATTGATTAAGAATGATAAAAATATTAATAAGAAGCTATTGTCAATTAGATTAAAGATCGCTAATTTAAAGAAATAATGTGCATGAAGAACGATAGATTTATATTAAATAGAAATAGTGATGTAAAGGTAATATATATCGGCACAGGCCAATTTCAATTAGCTTCTGGAAAATGGGAAGATGCTATACTCTATAAATACAAGGGGGTGTACAAAATGATGGAAGCATCTGAGTTTATAAAACTCGCAGAACCAGATAGATCTACTACACTTGATGCAATTGGAGATATTATTGGCACTGGATGTACTCCTAGTGTTGAGTCAGATAAAGCTAAATATAATAAGGAAAACGATGAAGTACGAGTATAAAGGAAACATCTACAATTATGTAGGAGTAGGGAAGTTTAAGGACTCTACGGGCAAGTGGATTGACGCTATAATATATGAGCGTGACAACCATATATACATGAGGGAAATAACAGACTTTATAGATAAGTTTAAGAAAGCATGAGAATAGCCGGGGCTTATAACCTCGGCTTTTTTATTGTCTTGACATAAAAAATATTTTTTTTTGATTTTTCGAATTGTTGTAAATGTACGTAAACGCGAAACAGTATAATTTGCCTCCCCCGGCTCGCATTTGGGATCTGGCTACCCCCGGCATCTTAAATGACATCACTGATAGATTGCCAACCTAATCGCGGGAACATAAAGAACAATTCTTTACTATTAGTAACAATAAAAATAATCAATATGGATAAGTTCTGTTTAGTAGCTATCACGTTGTTCGCTATTCAACGTGATATGGTTAACTGCTCAATTATTGATGTAATCAATGAAATTGATCGTGAACGTGATATCTTACCACGTGCTGATTTCCTTGAACTTGAGTTTGCAGACGCTATGTACAAGCATCTTATATATGATGTGTCATTCGGCGTATACGACAAGTACTTCGATAATGAGCAGTTTCGTGAGAGAGTATCGCCATTCTAATGGCGTGCTCTCTTTATTCTTTAGTCTATGTTTAATCAATAAATATTTACAGTTATGAAAACATTTGGTAGGATTACATTATCTGTCGTTATTTTAGTTTGTGGTTTTGTTGCAGGTTTTTCTACTGGTCAAGAGAACGGGAAGAACCTTATACTTAGCCAGTACAAGTTGTTGCACAATGATTACAATGTTAAAACTGAGCTCATTGATGCGCAGCGTAATGCACTTGATGCAGCAGATCACGTTATTGGTGAGCACAACTTGTTTGACACGGACGGAGGAGACACAATGGCTAAATATCTTGATTTAGCTCACAAGGTTGACAGTTTGTATCAGCTTGGGGAGTAAGGCTTCGCGCCTTACCCTCTTGCCTATTCTTTGCTTGCGGGAACATAAAGAACACCTCTAAATTATTAGCAGAGGAAGAAGAGAAAGATGTAGATATGAGGATGATTGGAATAATTTATCCGCCAGCCCATTTGTACATTTGATGTTGTTTGTAGTTATACCTCTTCCTTAATATATAGCTTTTTAGCTATTATCTTCATAAACGATTTATTGTTTCACCATTAATTATATATAATTATGTCAAAGTATAGATTGTTTAATATGTCAGTGCTGCAGGCAAAGCCTCAGCCAGGACAAGCAGAAGGTAATTTCTATGTAGCAGCCACATTGGAGAACCAGGATTGTGTGTTTGAAGAGAATACAAACATTGTTATGTTTGGAGTTGATGGTCTCATCGCAGCAGTTCGTCCATACTTGGACGCAGCACACGGAGGCACAGCCCAGACATCTAACGAAGACAAAATTCCAGAACGCTATCGCTTCTTAAATGGCATCTTTGTACGCCAGCAGCTTGAGCACGGAATGAGTTATTTGTTGGATAACAATGGTAGTACTCGATTGGACAAGAATACAAATGAGCCTATAACAATGGACTCAGTCTTGGTATTCTGTATCCTCATCTCAGAGACACCAAAGGTTGATGGCACACCAAATTATGCCAAAAACTGGGACCCTGTTTCAAGAGTTCGCTCTATCGAGCGTCAGTTCTTTAGACCTGTATCAAATCAGGCAGCTACACAAGCAGGTGCTGCATCTCCTCAGCCGACTCCACAGGCAACACAGCCAGCTCCTGACCCATTAGCAGCAGCTATGGGAGCTCCTCAACAGCAGCCAGGTGCTCAGCCTAATACGGCACAGCAGGCTACTCAACCAGGTGCTCAGCCAGGCGTTCAGCAGACAGGAGCAGCACAGCCAGCTCCAGGAGCAGTGCCACCAGCATCCTTCTAGCAAATTGCATCGTAGCGTCCTCGTGGCGCTACCTTGCTTCTTTGACAAATGTAACTCGCTTCGCTCAGACATTAGCTTAGAGCTTGCCTGAGATCGGAGATGGAAAGATACACAGGTGAGATTTCAGATAGAACAGATAGGTAATATATAAATAGAATAATAATATGAAGAAAATAATTGAAAACGGAAAGGCAAATGGTGAAATTCAAAGCTGTTCTATATCAGAAGATGGAATTGAAATAATATTTCATAATAATGATTTAACAGATAAATTTGCTTCATCATTGAACATACCTTGTATTTCATATGTAAAAGATGCAAACAAGGTGTTGGTATATTACATTTTTGATTAAATGTATAATAACATAACTCTATACGCAAGAGTATAAATAAGCGTTGGCATTTGGAAAGACAAATAAAGACGTGTAATAATTAAAACATAATCAATATGAATACTTTCAAATTTGACATTATGCTCAATGGGAGATTCGTATGCACATTAAAATACAAATATTGTGCATTATTTCCTATTAACTTTGAGGATTTAAAGGAGTTTATTCTTAGTAAGAGACCTTCTCTGAAAGGAAAAGACTATAGAATCGCAGTTTAATAAAAGGTTCCATATAAATGTAAATGTCAGTTTTTTAGTGGATGAAGGTTGTAGTTGTTAAGTGTAACAACAATAAGTTTAGCGCATACCATGGTCTGTGAAGATAGTGGTATGTTTATTTTGCAAAACAAATAAAAACAAAATACGACGTTGGAGAGACAACTGACAACTTGGAAAGACAAGTATAACAAGTTACCGTACCACAGTCGGAAGTAATACAGAATAAAATGGAAACGCTGTTCTTGTTATTTACTTGTTGATTAGATAGTTTAAATCAACTGTGCTTCATAGGTGGCGATTATCCGAGCACATAAATATATAGTGATATAATCGTACAGCTAACCATTAGCGATTTATAAAGTGGTGACAACTTGAAAGAAAGCGACAATCTGGAAAGACAGGTAATTTAAACTCAGCTAGGGAGAGTAGTGAGCATTACGTAATACTACGTATTACTCCAATAAAATTATCACTGATGAGACCTAGACGAAACTACACATATTGCATCATAGTGTAGTCTGATTTTCATTACTCAAAGCGCAATTAATAGACTTCATAATACAACGGTCTGTGAAGATAGTTGTATTAAACCGTTATCTCATGCGGTATATAAACCAGGATGACGGAGCGCCTACGCTAACGTGATAAATCGTAGGCAGTAATGTGGCGTTCATGGTCCCAAGCCCATGACTATAACACGTGCTTATGGTACTTGCAAAGCTATAAGATGTCGATTGTAGGACACAGAGGGATGACCCAAACATGTCGGTAAACCGTTTATGAAGATGTGGTTAAAAAATCACAATTAATTGGGTTTACATGTAAAACTGAGATACGGTAACTACAGCCTATTTGCAAGAGGTGCAATCTGTCAAATGTAGACCCAATCTCTATGACAATCTGGAGAGACGGATAGTGGTTATTATACACTTGCTAAAGCAAGAGGGTATACTATGTACAAATGCATTATATGGATATTGTACTTGGCTAAAGTAAAGCACAACATAGCGACGGTTCGAGTCCAGTAACCACTCAAGTTTGTTTTTTACCATGCCTATTTTTACTTAGTGACGTAGGTTTTTATTCTCATGCTCAACGTGCTGGTCTGTGAAGATAGGCACGTTTTATTATGTATTTAATCAATAATTATATATATGGACAAAAACAAAATTCATGGTTTTATGGACAACCTTAACCTCTTATTAGTAGGAGCTGTATTAGGTTGTATTGTAGGTGCCTGCTTTATGTCAAATTACCATACAGGTAAGGGCAAAAAAGCAGAGAAAAAGATTGAAGCGTATGAACAGTACTATAAATGTGCTGAGACGCTTTTAGACTCTCTTGATGGTACGCGAGGTCTTGATCTTATGGATACAGATCTTGCTACAGATTACGGTAGCGATTACTTGGAAGCAAAATCCAAGGTAGATAACCTAATTAACGAGTAAGTGTTATGAATGAATTCTACAAAGAAGACCACACAGAAGACATCTGGTACTCGTAAGAAATACAAACCAGGACAATTAGTTACAATCAATCATCGTGTATTTAGAATTACAAAAGAATATTTGTGCATGAATGATTGTTTGTGTTGTTTTGATGGAAATTATGAAAAATATGATTTCTGTATGGAACTACCAATAGGTTTATCTATAAAACCAATATCAAAACATAAGGGTTGAGTTGCATCAACCCTAAGTGTTTAATGTAGCCGTAGGGAGTCCAAAGCCTCCAAAGGGAAACCGAATTACAGATGGAACACAAAACTCAAGTATAGGTGAGAAGTAGTCCTATACAAGTAAATAATGTTTAAATTATCAAAATTATGAACATTTTAGAATTGGTGGGTGAAAAATACCCAAAGTTTGAGTCATCAATTTATGCTGATGGTAGCAAGACAATTGTAACAGTGTCTCGTACACTGTCTCCTGATCATGTTGACCTGGATTCTCCTGGTTATATTGAGAACAAGTTGAAGAAGCGCATCCCTATCTTGACATCTATTGGTGTTACGAAGAACGAGAAGACTGATGAGCAGAGTATTAATGTAACCGTTGAGGTCGGCGGTGCATTTAATGGCATCACTCATTTGACAAACCTTGTACATATAGCTGCAGCTATCAGTGAGATTGCAGAAGACAGACTTACCGAGCCTGAGTACATCAAAAACATCGGCCTGGATTGCAAACCATTCATTCATTTGTGCAATGAATCAGAAGAAACACAAGCAGACGCATAACCAAGCAGTTAAGCCACAGTCAGCAAAAGGGAAACCTGATGCTGAGTATCTTAACTACAAGGTAGTTGCTAAGGAGGGAGGATCTACAATGATCCTCTCTTCTGGGTTAAGTAAGGTCAATGCTAAGTCACTTGAGAACACTTTGAACAGTTATATTAATAACAAGCATGCAAATGTTCCAGGAGCTGGCAAGACAAGTGTCAAATTCTTAACGATACATTAAAGTATGTTGAATGTTACTATCCAGAATGATGGAAAGATCAAGATTCAGACAGAGTGCTCTGGTGTAAAAGAGATGAGATATAATGTTAATTTATTGTTAGCATTAGTATCATCTATTGAGATGGAAGAGAAAGCCAATAAAGGGCCTGTACGAACTACTTATTATTTATACTTGAATAAAGTAAAAAATGATAATAAATTGAGTACGGCAAGAGAGCTATCAGCACAGCTTTGTATTCCTTTGGAAAAAGCAAAAGCTATTATGGATGCGTCTGTTGAAAGCGGAGAAGTGTTATTGTCTCAGTCTTTTAACGAATCTTACATTAATAATATGAAGACAGCTCTCGAATCTGTAGGATGTGTTTGTGAAATTACTAAATGTTAGAATAACTATGATTAGTATTGTAATTGAAGACAATGGTGAGGTTTCTTTGAAGGCTACGAATGGGATCACTGAAACAGAAATTGCATCTACAATAGCAGTAGAGGCAATGAGAAACCTTTTCCCACAAGAGAAAGATGTTGAATCTAAGCTTGTATTAGTATCTTATGATCCTACAAGTAAAACAGCCGTTGTAAACGAAATCAGCGGAAACTTAGATCTCGGATTAAAAGAAGCTAGGAATCTTGTTGAAGCGTGTGATGGTAATAAAATGGTAGTATTATCAAGTGGACTCAAATCTAAGATGAAAGATCTTTCTGAAAGATTTAACCCAACTATCATGCAAGTAGAAATTGTAAATTATGATAAAGAATGGCTGTAAGATTATACGAAAAGCCGGACAAAAACAATCCTGGCCCATTGATAGCAGTAGTTGTAATAATATTATTATTACTCCTGACCTCAAAGTGTCACGCGCAGCAAAAAGCAGCGATTGACACTATGATCTGTAAGGTTGAATGTATTAAGCAAATAGTACAACAACCTAGTTCTAACGGTAAAACCGTTAAGTACATGGCTGCATATATCGATAAGTCAGCAGGATTCTCAGAGGTTATTCCAATCTCAAAGAGTGTTGTTGATTACATCAATACGTGCAAGCAATTCTCTATTGAGCCAACACTTGGTATTAGACTGAGAAACGGCGTAATTACGTCTATTGTTCGATATAAAATTAAATTTGTACGCAAATGAAATTTCAGAAGAATGATGTAGTTCGTCGAGTTCTGCCAAGTGGAACAATGGTGGGTGGTTTGATGGTGGTCATCACTGCAGCTGGTGGCAAATGCACAGCTGTTAGAGATGTATCAACTGGAAAATGTTGTATATATAAGTCAAGCAGTCTTGAAAAGATAGAAACTACAAAAATTATGGTTGGAGAAAGTGATATGAACAAGATTAACGCTATGAAAGGAGTTGGTTCGTTCTATCATGAAGTATCCTATGTGTATGATAAATTATACGCAAATCCTACAAAATTTGTATGTTTCATCCTAGCTAAGAACGGAGAAACTATACATAGAACATTTCATCTTGGAGAAGTATCTAGAGTACTACGAAAAGTTGGCGAAACCATTAAAGGTTATCAAATCGTTCCAGTTAAAAAGCCAATGTATAAACTACAATTGATTGGTGAACTATGAGTAAAAAACTTAGTCCTGGCAGAATATACAAAGTAAACAGTGTCATTGTTAGGGCTAAACGTCAATACAACTGCAAGGGATGTATCTTTAATAATCCTTTTTCTTGTCCAAGGGTAAGCGATTCAAAGAATTTGGATAATGAAGAGCCATTATCTTGCATTGAAGACGGAATAATTTTTATTAGTCCTTAATTATGGCAAAGAGAAGAAAGAACGGACAAATGTCCGAATCTGAACTTGAGTTGCGTCGTTTTCATAGCGATGTAAGAAAACTTAAGAAAGTATGTAGAGATAATAACATCGCATTGTTAGAGTTTGATGAAGCTCTTAATGATGATGTATGTATATTGTCTCGGAGTGAGTATGAGGTTGGATCTGCAAAAGAATATCTTAGCAATAGTCTAGAGAGTTACTTTGTGCATGATTCAGATTTTAGTAGAACTCAACAATTACTAGATCATGAGTAGATTAATATATTTAGGTGGAAGCTTATTGATTATGTTAGCTTCATTTTATCCACTACTTAGCCTTATAAAGGCATTAGGTAATGTGCGAGAGATAAGTACACTTGCTATTGGTCTCATAGTAGTATGGTTAGTAGTTGCTTTGATTTTTGGCCTTCTATTATTCTATTTCACGTGGAATGATATAATAGAAGAGGAGGAGGAAAAATATATTTAGTTGCATTTCAAGGGGGCAGTTTATACTGTCCCCGAGATTTATTAGGTTAAAGGCCTACATAACAGTTCAAGTCTGTATAAAATCACGCATTATAGCACCCTGGGGAGAGTTTTGGCAGTATCTAAGAAAGGGGTAAAAACAAGACGAAAAACTGCCATTTGGACTTGTAGCTCAGCAGGTTAGAGCAACAGACTCATAATCTGGAGGTCCTAGGTTCAAACCCTAGCTGGTCCACAAGAAGGAAGAGGTTGACGGCGTTCCTAGTAATACGCTGCAATTGGTGGATGGGCATACTTAATATCGCACTAGGTGTATGCAGTATTCCTTCTTTCGATACATTAGCTCAGTTGGCAGAGCAATAGATTTTTAATCTATGGGTCATGGGTTCGAGTCCCATATGTATCACAATAGATGATTCCGTGAATCTTTAAAACCCGGATAGTTAACATTTGTTAAATCTCTAATAAATTATCAAAATGAAGAGATTATTTGAAAAGCTTAGCATGTGCTTAACCATGCTTATTGTAGCTGTCGCAGTGTCATCATGTGACTATGTGAAGCAGACAAAGAGCGAAATCAGACACGATGATTCGCTCATGGTATCAAAGATGATGCAGGAAATTGACAATCCTACATTCGCCGACTATTCTGATGCGTTGACATATCAGAAGACGGAAGGCCAGTGGAGACATCAGGATTCTGTATTCTTCAGCATACCTGAAAAGGTTATGCGTGATGTTGTATCGGTCCTAGAGAAATCTGGGGAACCAATAACCAAGGGAAGTATATCCCATGAGTTTGAGGTTAACAAGCATGTATATATGAACTTGCCCGATAAATCAGATCAATACAATATCTTGACTCCGCCAGATGTTCCTAACACGGAAACAATTGATACCATTATTGATGGTAAGCATGTGCAGATTGTGCAGTCCTCCAGTACTAATATAATGCCAAAGGAGGATTAGCTATGAAGCGATACATTATTATCTCTTACGATGGTTCAAATTTGAATCCATCTGAAGTTATGTCAATAGCTTCGCAGTTGAAGGCTGTTAAACCTGATATTGAGAATGTACATGCATCAACAATGGATGAAAGAGAAGTCAGTTCCATTGTTATCCGCCACGCAGAAAACAAAAGTGCTACGGAATTGTCTGTAGTAGAATCTGCGTGCATCTACGCAAAAGAGAAGTTTGGCAAGTTCTTCAACTCAAAAATGAAGTTGTTGCTTGCATTGTCCGAGGCTGTAAATGACGAGCCTAACAACGAGTCTCTCACGAGCGCTATCAAGGTTATTTCTTGTGGTGTAAGTAAGAAATTCCGTGACTCTTATGGTATTTCTACCGATGTTATTTGTGTATTCAAAATGGTTCAAGATAATATGTAACTATGTGTAGAACACAACGTAATACAAAGAAAGTGTATCGTCAACGTCATGCAGAAGCTAAAGCAAAGGCTTATAAGCGTGACAAGTTTCAGAACAAATTAAATCCTCTCGATTATGTGGAAGATTCCAGTGTATACGACTAAGAAGGTAAAGGGTAAGATTGTCAAGACATAGGCAGTCGAATCCAAATACCCTGATGAGAATCAAGCTCAAAAAGCTAGATTCGCACTCATTCATTTGGCTAACTGCGCCCATAAAGCTCCATGTGATATCACCGTTAATAGCGACGGTGCGGTATTAGTTAAGAATCCATCATGGAGTGTGGGTGAAGTAACATGTGTTAATTAATTTTATTTACAAACATTTTAAATCATTATCAAAATGGCAAAAGCAGAAACAAAAGGTGCTGCTAAAGAGCAGCAGAATGCGTCAGTAGACAACGTTGTAGAGAAGTTGGTTAAGGGTAACCTTGTAACCGACATCGCAGACAAGGCGGCAGAAGAGATCCGCCAGGATGAGGAGAAGCGTAAGATCTCCCAGGTCAAAGAGATCGTTAAGTGTGCTGACTATCTCCGTATTAAGGAGCTTCTCAATGTCCGTAAGGACCGTGCGAAGGCAAAGATCACCCTCGATATTCTGAAGAAGCGTACAGAGCTGTTGGCCCGTCTTCTGGGCAAGGACGAGAATGGTACCGCCGTTCCTGACGACCAGAAGATTACGCCAAACATGTTCCGTGAGATGTCTCAGAAGATCGATGAGGATCAGCGTAAGCAGATGACCGAGCTGAACCAGGAGTACGAGAAGCACGATCGCGAGTTGCGCGACAAGTATCCTAACAGCTGGTATTATGCCAACTATCAGTTCGATCGCTTCTAATTCTTCTTCCGGCACAAGTATCCTTGTATCACGTGCATTAATACTCAGATTGTGAATCGGACCCTGAGGGGCATAATTCATCAAAGTATTCGGAATGAATTAACATTCCTATCAAGTATCTTCGTATCACGATAGGAAGAAGAGATGTGTACCCACACAGTTAATTGGGACAGTAGATCAAACAATATGTTTTGTGCGTATCATTGTATCGGGGAGACTTAGGTAAAGAAGATATGTATTTACCAGAACCCTGCAAAATATATCAAAAATGCTGAATATAGCCCTCTAAGTATCTTCGTATCATGAGGATTCCTATATATTTTCAACCATGTTCTAATGCGTTCTGAGGCGTTGTAGGAGATAAGTGGAGTAATTAACCACGATGCTGCCGAAAGCGCCTTAGAACGACTCTAAAGTGGTTTAAATCAAATGTTCTGACTGATCATCGGAACATTTACAAAGAATGTAAAGTGTGTATGAAACAATCTGTTTGGACAGGGGTTCGACTCCCCTCACGTCCACGGTTCCCCCTCTACGCTATTGTGTAGATTCCGTTTGGACAACCTAGACATGTTGTAAAACTGTCTATTTTAAATGTTGATGTATGACAGGACACGGATTCGTTCGCGAATAAACGTGGGCAACCCAGGCATGTTGTAAAACTGCCTAAACGGGCGTGTTTGGTTTTGACAGACAGAGGAGATAAATACATTAAGCACTATACTATAAATCAAACGACAATGTAAATAACATTGTAGACTATACTTGCGTAGCGTAAGTTTAGTCTAGGTGTTTCCTACCTAAGTGGAGAGAAGAAAGAAGTTGGTACCGTCGCCTTTTGGTTTGGGTCTGGGGTTCGATTCCCCAGCTTCTTCCTATTAGTTATGACAAAGGGATACAAAGCGATGATAAAGGACAGGTGTCCTTATGTCGTCAACCTCGCATTTAAATGGTGTACAGAGTTTGGAAGACTATCAAATATTGGTAAGAAGCCACACGAAAGAATTAAGTATGCTGTTAAGACGCGATGGATAGACCGTGTATATCAAGAGAATATAGCAATCTACAACACTGGAAAAGGGAGACCTCGAACAGATGAGAAGAATGCGTCAATAAGAATGGCTCTTGGAATCCACGAGGGGTCTCAAAATTTTAATTTTGCAGACTCTATAAATTTAGAATCAATCAACAAGACTTTCAATGCTGGAGAATATGCATTTTGGACATGGGTCAATAGTTGGGTGGTATGGTTTCAGAATAACTATAAATTTCTGGAAAACTATTACAAAATATCGTGCAAATGCGGTAATATGACACTATTTGATAATTTCTTGTCAGAAAAAGCTGGTTTTCTAGAGGAATATCTTGAAGATTTTTCTAAGTTTATTAAGAAAACATTTAATTAAACAAAATAAAAAATGGAGTATTTCCCTAAAATGCTAATTTACAGAGCTAGTCTGTTAGGCTATGAAGATGAAAGTATAGAAAATGTGATTAACTGGTTCCATAATGGACTTAAAAAAGGTTTCGTTTATGAACCTCACATATTTTGTGCTGGAGATAGCCTAGACGAAAATTGTTTGTACGAATATGCGTGCAATGAGCACTTGCGTAGAGTTGGAGATTGGATTATGAAAGTCATAATCTTCGGCGATACGAAAAAACTCAAAACGCTTACAACTCGTATGCGCATCGGTTCAGGACTACTTGAAAAAGTAGAAATGAAGACCGGCGGAAAGGATCTGAAATTGATTCTTTTCAACAACTTCGTAAATAACGTTTGGTCGCTGTACCGTCAAAAGATGGTATACGACCTTCCGTTTTATCAGGGGTAGGGTGAGAGAGATCTCCCCTACTCCACAATATGGAGTATCAGCGTATCACTCAATCTGAGATTGAGACCATAAAAGAAGCTCAAAAGGGAAATGAGCTTGCGTTTAATAAATTGTTTAACCGTTATAAAGAGTTCGTTGACAACGTGCTCTTTCATTACGTGAATGATATGGATGAAGCTAAAGATCTTACAAATGTTGTATTTCTTAAGGTTCACCAGAAACTCTCGACATTCACAGACTATTCGTCTTTTGGCGGATGGCTGAGAATTATAGCTAATAGAACAGCTATAGATTATTTGCGAAAGATAAAGGAAAAATCTATGGAACTAGGAGAAGATATGGGCCGACTACCCGTAGAATTAACTAGTTCTTCGGAAGAAGAGGATCTTGTCAATCTTCTTTAACATGAATTTCTTTTGAATTAGTTTAAAAAGCTCCCTAAAAAGACACTGAAGATTTTCAATTTGTTTTACGTAGAGGATCTGTCAGTTGATGAAATTAGCAAAGTGCTAAAGACTCCTACAGGCACTATAAAAGCTGCGTTAAGCCGCACTCGTAGGAAAATTAAAAACAATTTAAAAGTTTAACAAAATGACTTCACTTTTATTATTGATTCTCTCAATTTTTATCGCTCTTGGTTTCGCAAGATACAATAAGAGCAACAAGTTGTTCTGGATCATTCTTGTGAGTCTCTTGCTTGGTTTTACTGGTAAGAGCATGGTCAACAGTGCCTTTGTTGACCATAAAAGTGAAGCCAGCACAGTTAAATCTTCTGCAACTCCCATGCTGGCACCGACGTACTCACTTCAGGCTTTGGAACCCTCAGAGGGCGCCGGTACATGTGATGAGACAAAACCAGCAGGTAAGGATACAGTTGTAGCAGATACTGTTGCTGAGCTTAACTTGGGTGAAGATGGGCATATTAAAGTGCTCACTAAGCCTCCACAAGATTGGTTAAAAACGAACTTTATATTCGACACAAGTTGAATCTAAGTTAGTTGCCCAGGATTTTATTAATTAATTTTAGTATTTAACATTTTTAAAACATTATCAAAATGGCTAATAAAAAGAACAAGGGTAACGTTAAGGTTGCCCAGAATAACAACAATGGTGATAACGGTGTAAATGCAGCTGTTGAGGCTGCAGCTATGCTCACAACAACAGGTGGGTCAAGTATGGACCGCAATCACCAGGTGGACTTGTTGAAGATGGCTCATGATCGTTTCTTCTTGGATGAGAACGCTGCAGAGCATACTGGCATCCCGCAGGGAGCCATCGACAAGATCAATCATATTAATGCTCTTGGCATTGCTGTATGCATGTGCAATGAGGTTAAGTATGGTTCTAGTGACTTTGCGTTAGTAATCCGCAAGTCTGCGCTCCCAGAGCTTAAGGAAGCTCTTAAAGAGATTGGTGTAAACTTCGATGAGGCTAAGCTCTTGCCTTCGACTGAAGACGCTGAAGCAGTTGAGGTTACAGGTGCAGCTGTACAGGTTTCAGAAGAAACCTCTAAGAAGCTTGAGGAGGATGCTCAGGCCCGTGCTGCCACAGCAGGTAAGGTTTTTGATCCTACAAAGATCAAAGATGAGGAAGAGCTCAAGAAGGCTCTCTCTGGCTTCCTGGCTATGAATCGTGATTCTAAGCTTATGGATAGCATCATACAGTGCGTAAACTTCTATAAGGCATATCGCTCTATCGAAGCTAAGCGTGCTATTGAGTCCGCTGAGAAGACACTCAAGGACACCAAGGACAAGAAGTATAAGGCTAACGCCGAGAAGGCTCTTGCTTCTGCAAAGAGTAATCTTGAGCGTGTCAACAACATGAGCTTTCATGACGTGTTTCATGAGGTTGTTAACCTTACGGGTCGTGTCGGAACTCTCACTTATGGAATTGGCGCTCACCTCTTCAACGTTACCGCTACGTCAGGATCTCCTGTATCTGCGTTCTGTGAGCTCAAGGATCATTCTACAAACAAGGATACCGGTGTATGTAAGTATACCGACAATCAGATTGCAGACGCTGTAAGATGTCTTGTTCTTATCGGTGCTGACGAAGTTCGCTCTAGTGGTGAAGCTTTGCTCGAGAAGGAGAATAAGCTTCCTGAGAAGGAGCGTGTTCAGGCTCATGTCGATACAGCTAACAAGAACATCGCGTTTGCCGATAAGGCCACTGCAGCAGTTCTTGCAGCTCCAGGTGAGTTTGTTGAAAACCTGAAGAAGAACTTCTTGGACGGTAACAACTTCGCTAAGAAGACCGTTATCGCCATTAAGCGTGCATACTATCGCGACGTTGTTCCAGAGATGATGGCTAAGGTTAAGCCTGATTCTATGCTGGATAACGCTACTCAGTATGCTGGTATCATCTCTAATCTGTTCCGTAATCCTTCTGATCCGCTCGTAGGCTATGCTAAGGAGAATATTATCGACTTGGCGTTTAAGACCGATGAGGAGATCAAGGCTGAGGAAGAGGCTGTTGCTAAGGCTGCTAAGGAAGCAGACGAGAAGAAGGCAGCAGAGAATAAGAAGAAGGAAGCCAAGGGTAAGGCTAAGGCTCAGGTAAAAAAATAATACGGCCAATTAAGAAAGCTGGTTCACAACTAGTTGGTCGCGTTAGAAAAGCCTTTGATATCCAATGGCAAAGTGAACGTAAATAATTTAACTATCAAAGTATGAAAAAATTAGTAACAACGTTGTTAGGTGCAGCATTTCTTGCAATCGGAATGAATATTGCAGATTTCAAGAATGTACCCCTTCCAACGACAGTGCAAACAGTAGCAGCATCTACTGTATCGCAACCAATGGACCATTTGTTTGGTCAGATGAATCGTGCTAATCCTGATACAGTGCATGATACCGTTAAGGTAAAAGTGCCTGTACCTTGTAATCATAAACAGTTGCCTGCAAAGACAATTGTTAAACGCACCATAATTAAGAAGACAGATACGTCGTATGTACCACTTCTGTATATTATGGAACCTGGAGAAAAGGTCGACTCCACTAATCGTGACTCTACCATTCGTAAGGGAGAGCTCCGTGATTATATCCAAATCGCCTCTAATGTACATAAGTAAACATAAGAACCCTATGTGCTATAATTAGGTAAGTACATATAGTAGATCCCATTAGTCTACGTACTATTCTGGAACATCCCCCGCGAAGGAGCTAGAAGAAAAACTCAATATTAAACTTGATCCGAGAATATGTTAACCCTGTCTTGCAGGGCGAGATCACTCAAAAGGTAGGATGAAATGTATCAAACATTGAAACAGTTTGATATAAGTAGGAGTAGCGTTGTATCAGCTCCTATAATTGCACAGCTGGACTTGTGAGAACCGTCTGGAGACAAGCTGGATGAGGCTGAATACACCTTAAAAAGATGTAGTGCAATTAGAAACGCATAAGTCCCAAGAAGGGCATAATGAACCGTATCGGAATTATATGTGATAATACTGAGCATACACGAACGTTACACGAGATGAACTATATTGGTCCCCAGTAGGTGAACAGGATTGCATACATGGTATGGTGCATTGTACTGGAAGAACCGAGGATATCCCAAACAATATAGAAGTATTATTAAGCCGTAGGTAGTGTTTCTAGTGTCCAAAGCTAGTATAAAGGCCGAAAAAATTATCTAAGACGCAATATCGTGAGGATAATACTCACGGGACGTATGGTGAATACGTTGACATATAGTCCTTGACGTTCGATTCGTCACAACTCCATTGAAGGGGTGCCAGGGATGAGGTGTAAGACGTCTGAGTTCATGGTAGACCGCCAGGCTTTTCTTGTTTATGCGGTATATAAAAGTAAAACAAGCACAAGGGTTGGGCAGTCCCTTAATCGAAGCTCTACGGGAGTATCGTACGCTGGTGAAGATCTCGGTGAAATACTTATCAATAAAAAAAAAAAATCTTAGGCAATCAAAACTTACAGCCAAATTACATGAA
>ERZ1023621.58-NODE-58-length-31524-cov-10.348470_pt1 | contig 31524 bp, 29 predicted proteins | sample MGYA00380330_ERZ1023621 | MGnify/ENA primary metagenome ERZ1023621 (study PRJEB33179, sample SAMN07448975) | human gut metagenome | biome: Human-gut; feature: Human associated habitat; material: Faeces | host: Homo sapiens | place: India: Bhopal | collected...
CATCGTCGCTATTGAGGCTTGGGTCGTCGTAGCCACGGCGGCTGAATATGGTGAAGTCTGTGCTCAAACCGATACCACCCGGTATGGGTATGCGGGCTGTGATGCCGTAATTGTAGTCCCACGCATTGATGGTATTGAAGTCGGCACGGTTGCCTGCTAAATGGCTGTAGCTGGCACGCGCTTTGGCACCGACATTCCAGCCATTCTTGCTATAATCGAGCGACAGTTGCTCGTGCAGATAGAGGTTCTTAATAGTGCTGAGGGCATTATTTACAGAACCTGCAATGTTTGCCATATCTACACTGTGGCTAAATGTGTAAGAGGTGCTGTTGCTCAGCGTAAAGAGTTTCTTTTTACCAAGATTGTGCGAGATATTGAACTTGCCATCGGTAGCCCAATTTCCGTTAACATTTACAGGGCGCACGATATAACCACCTGTTGTAGGCACAAAGGTGCGTTCTGTAGCCAACGCGTTGTGCGTGCGGTTATATGAGAAGTTGAACCTGTAAGTCCGCTTTTGCCGCACATATATCTCGAACATTACATTGTGCATGGCTGTAGTCTTCAGGCCCGAATTACCATTCTGTATATAGAGTGGGTTGCTATCGTCTACCACATCGAGGGTTTTAACAAGATCGGGCTGGCGACGTGTGAAGTTGTAGTTCAGTCTCAAACTGACACATTCCCACGCACCTTCTTTACGAAATACTTGTTGCATTACACCATTGGCCATGAAGAGAGGCTTGGTGCGATGCAAATCAAAATGTCGTCCACTGCGATTGTATAGCAAGTGGTCCAGTTCAATATTGACAGGAAGCGCAACAGTCACCTCGGTATTATTAGCGGCCTTATTACGATAACGTACTTCAAAATTCAGTTGGTGTAAACGTTTCCACGATGACGAATATACACTATTCTGCAAGTCAAGTACGTCCTGTAACTCCGAAGAGGCAGAAGGCAGGGTGCCAAGCGTACTGTTGCTGTTCTGGCTCCAATTGTCCAACTTGTCAAGGCGATACAACTCATCACGTCCACTGCGATAATCTTGCGAATACCCGTACATTATGCTGGGCTGAAAATCGCCAAACACTGTGAGGTAGGTTAAATCTGCGCTGTAGTTATAGTGTCTCTCTGTTTTAGGCTGATAGCGGTTTCTGTACTCATCATTTGACGTGCCATTGAGGTACTGCAAATTATACGTATTAAAAGCATCATGTGTGTATTTGTCATAACTACCCACAACGTTTAATAAGAAGAAATCGGATATGCCTTTATTTTGGAAAGGGAATAGCCACAAATTGTAAGGTGCTGTTACACTCCAATATTTTCCATTGAGCATACTTTGTTCACGGCGGCGATATTGTGCTATTTCTTTGATTTTATTGTTACCTGGCATAAACAACGAATCGAGTGCACCGGCTTGTATCAATGCATAAGGGTCGCTATTGAACCCACCATACAGATTCAAGGAGTTGGCACTATTTTTATAGCCATAAAAGTTTACGCCACCTTTATGACGCCCAGCTTTGTTTACCACAAATTCATGGTTCGTCGACATCGTAGTAAAGTCATGGTAACCATTTTGCTTGCTCTGAGAGTAGAAGTTATTTGACGGCAAGAAGCTCTCGCTGTTCGTAAAAGTAGACGTATTGTTATCTACATCACTCACAGTGACGTTACTGGTCCATTGTAAAGTCTTTTGACGGTTTTCGTAATAGTACTCTGCTCCACCGGTACGACTCGTTTGCACCCCCTCAGGCAAGCTGCTTGGTGTCCAATCGCCCTTTGAACCTGCACGACGTGTGTCGTTGGTATTGTTGATGTTGCCATACATGGCAATACGCGAACAGTCGGTAAAGCGCAAAGCAAACAGACGGCCTATATATTTATCCTTTGTGCCATAGGCTGCCTCGGCATTAGCTATCCAACCAATGCTATATTGCTTTTTAAGATTTACGTCCATCACCAAGGGGCGTTCCCGCTCTTTTATGCCTGAGAATTTCTCAAAATCGGTTTCCTTCTCATACACTTTTACCTTGTTCACCATATAGGCTGGCAAATTTTCAAGTGCCACTTTGGGGTCACCGCGAAAAAAGTCTTTACCATTAACAAGCAAACTGCTGACCTGTTTTCCATTAACCGTAATTACGCCATTATCTTTTAATTCTGCACCTGGCAACTGCTCTATGAGTGCATCGAGCATTGAGCCTTTTGACAGTTGGAAAGCATCTGCATTGTATACAATGGTGTCTCCCTTCATCACCATCTTGATTTTTGTGGCTGTTACCACTGCCTCGCCCAGTTGCTTATCTTTCATTGCATCTGGACGCTTGCGCATCTTGATTTTATCTTTCAATAGAACATAACCATCAGCTCCAGCACGTTTCGACCTTTCTATGACTATTTGCTGATATGTTGTAAAATAATTATTCTGTGTTAAACGCAGCAGATAACGTCCATTACTCGGAACCCGTAAATTCAGCCAAGTTTCAGTACGTACGCCATTATCTTCAGAATAACGCCATTGTCCCTCTGCTATAAATGTTGAATCTAAAGCCAGTACCTCAACCTTGCCATTTTCTATCATATTGCCTGTAAAGGCGTCTGCCACCGGTACTAACACGTTAATAGAATCATTCTTTTGTGCGTATAGATTCATACACAACACACTCACTACACCTATAAAGACCTTACGCATAATATCATCAAGTAAATTAAAAGATAATGATTAGTACCCCTAAAGGTAAAGGGGTACTAATCGAAAAATTAGAGCAACCCGCAGAGAATTATACCACTATTGGCTAACTTTGTAGGAGCCTTAGTTGTTGATTCTTCTGTAGGATTGGGCTTTTGACCAGGCTTTGTAAGATTGTAGCAGTCGGTATTACTGCAACCCCCGTTTGAACATTCACCATTTCCGCAGGGATCGTTCTTACAGTTCAAATTAGTACAAGGATCATTCGTACATCTTCCATTTAATGCACAGGTTGCAATACCACCGAAGTCGCCAAAGCCACCTCGCAAGTTTCCCTCTTGATCTGTTGTCAAAGGGGTGAGCAAATGCTCGCAGTCGGACAAGAGTCCTTTTTTCTGTAATTTCATTGTTATAATTGTTTATTTGTTAAACATGTGCCTTATGGCAAGGTATAGATACGCATTTCTACTTTTTCTTCTTTGGCTGAATATTAAGCTTGTATATCACGTGCGCCATGAAGTACGACGGCAGCACGTTTGAGTAGCTTTCTATGCGGCCTTGGGCATTGACGGTGCGCGTCACCTTTGACAGGTTATGCAGAATGTCGAACCCGTCAACGGCAAAGGTGAGATTGCCGTTCAGCACACTGCGCTCCAGGCGCATGTTCCACACCACATCGTCGCTATTGAGGCTTGGGTCGTCATAGCCACGGCGGCTGAATATGGTAAAATCTGTGCTCAAACCTATACCGCCCGGTATGGGTATGCGGGCTGTAATGCCATAGTTGTAATCCCACGCATTGATGGTATTGAAGTCGGCACGGTTGCCTGCTAAATGGCTGTAGCTGGCACGCGCCTTGGCACCGATATTCCAGCCATTCTTGCTATAATCGAGCGAGAGTTGCTCGTGCAGGTAAAGGTTCTTGAACACACTGAGTGCATTGTCTGTGGCACCATCTATGTTTGCCATGTCTACACTGTGGTTAAACGTGTAAGAGGCTGTATTGCTCAACGTGAACAATTTCTTTTTACCCACATTACGCGTTATAGCCACAGAGCCATCTGTGCCCCAATTACCGTTTACATTTACAGGGCGCACTATGTAACCGCCCGTTACAGGCACAAAGGTGCGTTCTGTTCCCAACGCATTGTGTGTACGCAAGTACGACATCTTTACGTTGCAAAGTGGCAAATCACCCGTCCGCACAAGAGCATCTAACGTCAGTTTATGTACTACCGCCGTTTGCAACGAGGCGTTGCCATGTTGTATATACAGCGGATTAGAGTTGTCTACAACCTCAATAGTCTTGAGCAAATCCGCCTGCTGTTGCGACAAATCATAATAAAGTTTGAAGTTTATAGCTCCACCCTTGAAAAACACATTATGCTGCAATCGGCCGTTAAAATTAACCATTGGTTTACTGCGGCACACATCGTAATGGCGGGCGTCACGATTGTAGAGCAGATGCTCGAGTTCTATTTTAATTGGCACGCCGAATGACAAATGCGTTCTCGATCTGTTTTTGAATTGACAGGCCAAACCAAATGCGAGATCATGTGTGCGCTTCCATCGCTCGGTATGCGTGCTGTTCTGCACGTCAAGTGCCTCCTGAAGTTCGGTTGAAGTTGAAGGCAAGGTTGCAAAATCATTCTTTCCATCCTTGCCCCACCCTTCAAGGCGGTCAAGCCTATATAAGTCGTTGCTTCCGCTACGATAATCCTGCGTATAGCAGTACGACACATTAGGTTGCCAAGCACCAAACATTGTTCTATAGGCTGCCTTTGCATAATAATTGTAATGACTTGCAGGTTTTTCGTAGTAACGATTGCGATAGTCATCAACCGCTTGCGTATTGAAATACTCCAAATCGTAAGTGTCATACGCATGGTAATTGTACTTGTCGTAACTGCCGTATATATCAAAAGTAAAAGTGTCAAAACGTCCTTTGTTCCTGAATGGGGAGATCCACAAGCTGTAAGGTGCTGACACACTCCAATAGTCCGATTTCATAAGATATTGTTCTGCACGGCGATAACGAGCAATTTGTAGCAATTTATTATTGCCGGGCATAAACAAAGTGTCAAGCACTTTGCCTTTGACCACATAATCGTAAGGGTCGTTGTTGAAGCCACCATAGCGGCTTAATGAATGATAGCGACTTTTATAATAGTATACGCTAACACCGCCATTTTGATGCGCCTTTTTCTGTACTTTGAAATTGTGGTTTGATTGCAATGACGTAAAGCTATGGTTGCCATCACTCCTGCTTTGCGTATAAAAATGGTCTAAAGGCAAAAAACTCTCGCTGCTTGTGTTTGTCACCGTGTGATTGTCCAAGTCTGTAACCGTCACATCACTTGTCCATTCAAACGTTTTGTTGCGGTTTTCATAAAAATATTCAGCACCTGCCGTACGGTTCGTTTGCACGCCATTAGGCAAATTACTTGGTGTCCACTCGCCCTTTGAACCAGCGCGACGCGTATCGTTTGTATTATTGATGTTGCCATACATGGCTAAACGCGAACATGCAGTAAAACGCATGGCAAACAAACGTACTTAATATTTTTCCTTTGTGCGATATGCAGCCTGAGCTTTGGCTATCCAGCCCACGCTGTATTGTTTTTTAAGGTTTACGTCCATCACAATTGGGCGTTCCACTTCCTTATGTCCGCTAAACTTCTCAAAGTCACTTTCCTGCTCATACACTTTCACTTTATTCACCATATAGGCCGGCAAATTCTCAAGTGCCACTTTGGGGTCGCCACGAAAAAAATCCTTGCCATTTACAAGTAAACTACTTACCATTTTGCCGTTAACGGTTATAACACCATTATCCTTGAGTTGCACTCCTGGCAATTGTTCAATAAGTGCATCAAGCATTGAGCCTTGCGATAATTGAAACGCATCTGCGTTATAAACAAGCGTATCATTCTTCATCACCATTTTTATTTTGGTAGCAGTTACCACAGCCTCTCCAAGTTGGTGATTCTTTGGACGTTTGCGCATCTTTATCACATCATCAAAGCAAGCTGCTTGTGCATCCTTCCGAACTTGTACCTTTACAGGGTAATAAAGCGTCTCATATTTTTCATGCGACAAGCGTAGCAGATAGTTACCATTACATGGAACCTTAAATTCGATCATTGCTGTCACCGGAATACCATCATTTCTTTGCACCCCCCATTCTCCCCTACACACATAAGTAGAGTCAGTCCGCAACACTTCTACCCCACCATCGTATATTATATCTTTGGTAAATGCATCTGCAACAGGCATCAAGATCATGATCGAATCAGATTGTTGGGCTTGAGCAAAAAAAGGGAGAAAGAATAATAGTGCAATAAATATGTTTCTCATGGTACTTAATTAAGAACTTTGCAGTTTTTCCATAATGAATAATGTGGGCCGTGAATCACGCAAGAATTGGAGGAAACTACGCCCACATTATTTTTTAACAGAGTAATGTTAGTGGTCACCAACGGCTTTGTAGTTATTAAAGCAAACCACACAAGTCCACCTTTGTATTAGCAGCCAAAGTTGTTTCTGGCGTTACAGGTTTTGATGGAATTGATGGAATGGTTGTTGGTACTTCTTGGCATGCAAAATTAACTGAACCTTCGTCATTCAAACATTCAGCATTTGTGCATACGTTATTGTTGCAAGAAACATTATTACACAAATAGTTTTTGCACCCTCTGTTCTTGCAGTCCCTATTGGCTCCACAAGTTGAAATACCGCCAAAATCGCCAAAGCCACCTCGCAAGTTTCCCTCTTGATCTGTTGTCAAAGGGGTGAGCAAATGCTCGCAGTCGGACAAGAGTCCTTTTTTCTGTAATTTCATTGTTATAATAATTTTTATTGTTAAACATGTGCCTTATGGCACTTCTTATTATTGATTACTTGATTTCTGTCGTTTGCACGAAGTCAGCAGATAAAGCGCGCGACCCTCCATTATTTTTTTTATCTTATCGTCATCATAACCCTTGGGACATGAGGATATGCCGTCGGGGGCTTCTAACTTCATTTGCGAGCAGCCGCCATGACAGATCGGATATATACGACATTGCAGGCAAGTGTCGCTGCCATGACGTATGGACATACGCTTGCGCAAGCGTTCGTTCCACCGCAATGTGCCGTCTGCAGCGAGTGTACCCTCCTTGCTCTTGGGGGCAAAATCGCGTGCGGTGCATTTGAATAAATCGCCATTATAGTTGACTACCGCTGTGTTTACACCGTCAGCATAGCAATAGGGTACGATGTAGCTCTTGGCATTATTTACAAACAAACCAGCCTGTTCAAACGCCCGCTCAATATGTTCCACTTGCTGCTCTACTTGACTGGCATCGCCTTCATTATCCTGCCACACACGCTGAAAAGTGAAATTAACAAGCTGCTTCTGCTCTTGCTGCAAATGTGAAAAGTCTTTCACAACATCAATGAACGACGGAATAGACTTGGCTGTATAGTTGAAACGCACACCAACAGAGAAACCGCGTGAGAGGGTCTGATGTATGTGTTCGACGATACGTGCATAAGTCGGTTCACCACCTTTGGTTTTACGAACACTGTCATGCACCTGTTTGCCACCGTCAAGGGTTATTTGGAAAGAAACGTCAAGCCCCTCAAGCTGTTTCAGCACATTGTCTGTCAGCAAATAGGCATTGGTGGTAAAGTGTATACTCAATTTTGCATCGAATGCCTTGCACTGCATTTTGGCATGGTTAATGATATCAACTACCACCTTGTCAAAATAAAGTAACGGCTCACCGCCGAAAAACGAGAGGTTTAGTTTCTTCAACTTGTTGTCTGCAAGCAACTTGTCTATCAGCAATAACACAGACTGCTTTACATCTGCACTCATTGCCGGCATGTTCTTGTGTGACTCATAGCAATACCAACAAGACATATTACAAGCCAAGGTAGGATTGATGGTTATGGTATACTCTCCGCTGCTACGCTCATATTCCTCACGCTTACGTATATACGCTTCTGTTTCATCGGCATCATCGCACACAAATATACCTTTTTGCAGCAAGTGGTCATACAATTCAGCATGCTGCGCTTTGATTTTCTCTGGCGCAGCCTTGCCTTCATTGAATATATTTGCCAGTTGTGGAGTAAGTGCTACAAGCTGATCAGTAGCGGCATTGTATATTACCATGCCCGTGTTGTCTTGCAATATGCAATTGTATTTGCTTTGTTTCATATAGAGTTGAGGGTTAATACTCAAGTTTCGAGTTTAACAAGGGCGGGCTGAAAGCCCAATGGAGCACATAGCCCAGGGCAAGCAAAGCGGCACCCTGGGTTTTCCGCATAGTAGAGTCTCCGCGCCCTGTAAGGGCAAAAGCTTTAACCCTTTATGTTGTTATTCTTACTTGATAGCTGATTTAGCGGTCTTAAAGTGGAACATCGTATGTATATTTTGTTCAACACTTGCGCCATGTCTTAAAGCTTTTGCCCTTACAGGGCGCGACTGCTCCAACACGCGATACCCAGGGTGCCGCTTCGCTTGCCCTGGGCTATGTGTTCCATTGGGCTTTCAGCCCGCCCTTACTAAATCCGAAACTTGAGTTAATCGATTGTTATATTGATGTTCAAGGCTGTAAGTTGCTGACAGGTTTTTGAGTCTGCAATATCTTTAACAGATGGCACAAATAGCCCAATGCACCATCGAAATTGTCTGACCACTCAGCTTTATCCTCGGGCAGGAATGTGGGAAAATCCATCACATCAACCAGACGCGGTGGCAGAATCTGCCAGTCAGCCTGCTCACTTGACAAGATAAGTTCTGCATGAGTCAAAGTGCGCAGATCCGTGGCAAATTTTAACGCACGCCGTGCCGAAGCCATGATGCTTTGTACATAAGCCTTGTCGAATGGCACCTCTGTGTGGCTAATTTTGGCCAAATGCAAACGTTGCGCCACATAGCAATACACACCACCTAAGCCCGTCTTGAAAGTATAGTCGGTAACGCGCTCAAGGTTAAGTTCCATCACCTTGCTATCTATTATGGAAAATTCCTTTTCAAAATTGCCCTCTAAGTAGTCGTTGCGCAAAAGGTACGCGAGCCCCCACCCTATACCACAAATACCATGAGCAAACGAAACAGGGTATTCACGCCACATTTTCAGCGTTGAGGTGATACGTTCAAGCAATTCTGCCCCCAAGTCCGAAAGGGAATCATCTGTCGCATAAGCGTCATATTCGCACAGGGCTATTAAATACCCCATACAGCCATTCCATAAGTTGACGTTATCAAGGCATTCAGCTTTGTCCTTTACATACTCCAGCAATAGCGGCAAACGTTTCAACTCATGCTCTGCCATTGTCAACTTGTCGTATGAGGCCGCATTGTTCACAACGAGCACGCGTTCAAATTTATGGTGAAAGGTGTCTGCATAATAATGCTTTAACTGTTCAAGTTCGGGCTTGTTCATACTGAGCCAGAACTTTATTTGCTCATAAATGCCCTTATTATGCCTATATCCTACAGCATCAGCCCTGCAACGTAACGAGGTTGGGAATAAGGTGTGCGAAATAACAAAATGATTATAGAATGCTGGAGCGGATATGATGCGATAAGGTGCTGCCTTACGATATATATGACCAAACACCACATCGGGCAGCAGCACACAGCCATCACCATGCAACCATGCCTTGATGCTTATATACGCCTCCTCGCTACCATAGTGCATTAAGCCCTCAAGTCCGCGTATTTCGCTCCAGAACCGTTTACTCGCTGCATACCCGGCTCCTAACACACTGGCTATCATGTTTTGCGGCAAACGCCCGTGCTGGCGGTAGTCAAGCCACGTTATACCTGGTATAAAATCGGTTTGGTCAAAAAGCAAGTAAGCACCATCGGTAAGCGCAACATTCTTGTCGTAAACCACATTCTTTTTGTCCTTTCCCAAAGCCTGTGTTTGGCAACACAACAAACGATTGTCATTCTGCTTGAGTTCGTCTATTATCATGTTGTGCCAATTCTTGGTATAGGCTCGCATGTGGGCATCAAGCAGCAAGAAATAAGGTGTCCGCGCCAGGCGTGCGCCTTTATGTTTTGACGCAGCAGCCCCAATGCGGCAAGCGTTTCGCACATAGGTTACGCCAAATGGTGCAAGGTCCGACGCATAATCATATCCATCGTCCGAACAGTCGTTTATTACAATAATGTCCACATCACGACTTGCTGTGTTTCTCACGCTTCGCACAGTTTGGCGCACTTCCTCACCTTCGTTCAAGAAAGGGATAACAACGGTCAACAAGTTGCTTGATTGTGGTATGTCAACATTTTCGTCCGACACTTCACGCACATGGTTGAGCAACCATTGGGCTGCATCACGCTTTATTTCTTGGGTCAAGGCTTGCTGCCTTGCCGTATGTTTATTAGATACCTGATTGTCTGATATGCGGTATTTTACAAGCGGCTCTTTTATATTTCGCAATCTCACCCCACATTTCAGCATCTGTACCCACAAGTGGTAATCCTCAGCATATTTGTAATGCTCATCGTATCCCAAGCCATGCTCACGCAACACCGAAACACGCATCATTACCGTAGGGTGAGCCATGCAGCAGACATTCACCATGTCGTACATCGTCACTTTGCTAATAGGCTGCACACGCCCCTCGGCCTTGCCAAAACGAAGCAAGCCACCACCAAGCACACCCACCTCTGGGTGTTTTTCCATATACCCATATTGCACTTCGAGTCGGTATGGCATCATCACATCGTCAGCGTCCATGCGTGCAATATATTTGCCCTTTGCCTCTGCCAGCAACAAGTTAAGCGATGCGATATAGTCATGTTCATTCTTTATCAAGCGCACACGCGGGTCGCTGCATGCCTCAGCTATGGCCACACTCTCATCAGTTGAACCATCGTCCACTATCAACAGTTCAAAATCACCAAATGTTTGCGAGAGTATGCTGTCAAGACACTCTTGCAAATGTAACGCCGCATTATACATGGGCATGCAAACGGATATGGCAGGAGGTTTGCTATAGTTTAACATGATAGGATTGGATATTTGATAAGGTTAGTAATAGTAACTTAAAGTCACATGCTCATCTTCAAAGAACCGCTTTATAAGCCGGTTATCGAACGCCAAGCATTGTTGATTCTTCTGCACTCGATTGAACTTTATACGCAAATATAGGCTTATTTTTTACATGTTGCAAACTTTCCTGCATTTTTATAGAGAAAGTCTGTAATCACCCTATATTATTTGTTCGACACGTCAATACCTGAACCCATCACTTCTTCTTTGGCTTAATATTAAGTTTGTATATCACGTGCGCCATGAAGTACGACGGCAGCACGTTTGAGTAGCTTTCTATGCGGCCTTGGGCATTGACGGTGCGCGTCACCTTTGACAGATTATGCAGAATGTCGAAGCCGTCAACGGCAAAGGTGAGATTGCCGTTCAGCACACTGCGCTCCAGACGCATGTTCCAGACTACATCGTCGCTATTGAGGCTTGGGTCGTCGTAGCCACGGCGGCTGAATATGGTGAAATCTGTGCTCAAACCTATACCACCCGGTATGGGTATACGGGCCGTGATGCCATAGTTGTAGTCCCACGCATTGATGGTGTTGAAGTCGGCACGGTTGCCTGCTAAATGGCTGTAGCTAACACGAAACAAACACGAGCAACAAGGCTAATAATAACGCTATCCTATTTATATATGCCATTAAGACACTTATTTTCTGAAAAAACTAAAGTTTACACTGCCATAAGCACGGTGTTCTACAAAGTCGGGGCGATTGCTGAAGTCGTAGTTTTTGCCATGCTCAAGCACGAACAAGCCTCCCTCTTTCAGCAGAGCCGACTGCATGACGCGGTCGGGCAATTCGCCGAGTTCGGGCAGTGCATAAGGCGGGTCGGCAAACACCAAGTCGAACGACTCGCCACAACGTTCAATAAAGCGCAAGGCGTCGCCACACATGGGTGTCCACGCCTCATCGCCCAAAGCACGCTGACACTGCTGTATGAAAGCAAAGTGGCGGCGGTCCTTTTCGATGGTCATCACACGCCGGCAGCCGCGCGACAGCAACTCAAGCGATATGCTGCCCGTGCCACCGAAGAGGTCGAGCGCGGTGGTATCTTCAAAGTCTACGTATGCACGCAACACATTGAACAGGTTTTCTTTAGCAAAATCGGTTGTGGGACGGGCCTTGAACGTGCGTGGCACTTCAAAATGGCGTCCTTTGTATATTCCTGTTATAATTCGCATATTCTTTAATAGAAGCATTGGCGGAATTAGCAAACAAGTTGACTTGTTAACTCAGAATTCCGCCAACGCGTGTTAATGGGTAAAGCGTGTTAATGGGTAAATATAGCTATTTAAGCAGTGCACACATCAAGTCGTACGGCACCCCCTCGGTGGTTGATACCACATTGCGGTTGAACTCTGCCGAGGGATTGACGGGATACACGCGGGGGGCATATTTCTGCAACTCGTCTATCACAGGGTCACGCAGCAAGGGCGCGCCTGCCACAAACAGGGGTGTTTCGGCCACATCGAGTGCCAAATGGCGCACCAAATTAAACACATAATAGTCTACGTCGGTTAGTGTGCGCACCATGTAGGTGTTGAGCATGACAAGGCGGCTGTCTTCGAGCACCACCACGTCGATCACCCCATCGTGGGTATAAACGAACAGACGCTTGCCATGCGTGGTGTCGATGCCCTTCTGTGCAAAATGCTGCACCAAGGGGGTCAGGGCTGCGGTATAGCGCACCTCGCCAAAAGCCTCCTCGAGGGTGCGGCATGTCACCTCTGGCAGGGCAAAAAGGAATACGGCGTTCGAGGCTGGCACCGTGTCGTAAAACACACGCTGCTTGTCGCCGGGCGTGAAACAAAAGTTGTAGGTTGTCTCAACGTCCTCCTCCTGAAACTCGGCCAGTGGCACGGGGGTGACGGTGGCATTAACATACACCTCAACCTTGTCGTACTGTTGCTGCAACATCTCAACCTGCTGCATGGCCATGCGCAAGTTGACCGTGAGCGACACTTGCGGACGCACATGGTAGGGGTGAAATTCAAATTTCGGCGGTTGACCTGCTTCGTAGGTGGCAAAGCAGATGTCGGTGTCGGATATACGGATATGTAGGGTCAAAATTGTAGGTCTGATTTAGCCGCGGCATATTTTGCCGTGAGCTTGGTCTATAAAATATTTTACTATCAAAGCGAGCAGCACCCCCATGCTATTGGTGGCAAAGTCGGCCCAGTCGCCTGTGCGGTAGGTGGTCAGATATGCCTGAGCCAACTCTATCACGCCACTCATCAGAATGGGCGCCACCACACCTATCAAGGCCAAGCGGCACTTGTGCCATTTATAGCCGTTGCACTTGTATTCGAACCAAAACACGCTGCATGTGCCAAGATACATGGACAGATGCACAATCTTGTCGATATAAGGAATGTCGTCAAGCGTGCGTACATGAGGCGGACGGAACAAGCACAGATACCATATCAGCGCCACACATGCCAATGTGAGCGGAAAGTATTTTCGTAGCTTTTGCAATATTACCAAAACTTGTTTTGTGAAGGGTTATACTCAAATCCGGCATCGGCCATTTTCTGTTCGAGTTGCTGCTTGTCCACATCGAGGTCATCACACAGTGCGTCGAGCGAGCTGTAGTCGTCGCGCAACTTGGTATTAACGTAGCTGAAAAGCATCATGGGGTCTTGTGGTAGTGACATATCAATATTTGTTCTGAAATTTTACAATCGTTTCTTATGCAGTGCAAAAGTACGTCTTTCCAACTGAAAAACCTACAATTACGGTCGTTTACTCCCGCCCCGCGCTCCAATTCACCAAATACACCCTTTCGGTGGTACGCGTAAAGGCTGTGTAGAGCCATCGCAAGTAGGGTTGTCCGAGCGCGTCGTCGGGCACATAGCCTTGGTCTACATACACTCTGGCCCACTGTCCGCCTTGCGCCTTGTGGCAAGTTACGGCATAGGCATACTTTATTTGCAAGGCATTATAGTAGGGGTCCTGGCGCAGTGCCTTCATACGGTCCTTTTTGAGCGGAATGTGCTGATAGTCCTCAAGCACCGATTCGTAAAGGCGGGTACTCTCATCGCGTGTGAGCGATGGCGACTCCGACTGCAGGGTCGACAACAGCACACGGCAGTCCAGCTCGTAGCCGTCATAGTCGGCAAAGCGCAATGTGGCATCGGCAAATCTGAAACCATACTGCTCATGCACATTGCGTATGCGCACCACCTCGGCCGTATCGCCATTGGCTATGAAGTCGAACGGCATGCGTTCGTCGCGGGGCAGTGTCTTGGCATATTGCTCTGTCCAAAAGTAGTTATTTTTGACAGCCATCACCAAATCACCACGCGTCAACTCTTCCTCACGGTCGAATATGCGTGAGCGTATGCCATTGTTGTAAATGTTGGCACGCTTGTTTGAGCGTGTCACCACTATCACATCATCGGCCCCAAAGGCTTGATAGTCGCTTACAAGGCTCTCTATCAGTTCGTTGCCCGGCAAGGCACGCACCTCGCCATGCGGGTCGGTGTTGATGGGCGGAATGCCTTCAAAGCCTTGTTGCAGCAGTTGCCGCAGCATGGTGGCGCCCGACAGCACATCACTGTCCTTGCTCTGTCGCACCACTTCGGTCAGGTCGGCACTGCCCACCAGCAGCCCGTAGCGCGTCAGCACATCGTTGTTCAACGCCGGACTTTGCTCCTCGCCCACTGGCGGCAGCTGGGCGGTGTCGCCCACAAACAACAAACGGCACCCCTCGCCCGAATAGACGTAGCGCACAAGGTCGTCCATCAACTCGCCAGAGCCAAACAGACTGTCGCCCATCTGTCCGGTGCCACTGCTTATCATTGATGCCTCGTCCACCACAAACAGGGCATGGTGCAACTTGTTAAACCCTAACGAGAAACGTGTGCCTTCGCCCTGGAAGGTTTGCTGGCGGTATATCACGCGGTGTATAGTATAGGCCGGTGTGCCGGCATGATGCGAAAACACCTTGGCAGCCCTGCCCGTTGGGGCAAGCAGCACCACCTCGCGTTTGAGCAGACGCATCACGCGTACCAGGGCGCCTACCAACGAGGTCTTGCCCGTACCGGCATATCCGCGCAATATGCACGCGGCATCAGCACGCGGAGTTGTAACAAAATGCGCCAGCAGCGTGGCGGCACGCTGCTGTGTGGGAGTGAAAGGGAACGCAAATTCCTGCGCTATGAGTTGATATATTTCGTCGTTAAGAGCCATGGAAGGTCAATGTACGAAGTTAACAAGTTGATAAGTTGACAAGTTGATAGGTTGATAGGTTGACAAGTTGACGGGTTAACGGGTAAGTTTGCCAAGCTTTTTAAGCTTCTCACCATTATGACTTTAACATAACAAATAGTGTATAGCATACTTACTTGTCAACCTGTTAACCCGTTAACTTGTCAACTAATTCCGCCAACGCATATTACTTATGCCTTGCGAGCAAAGCGCGCAGCATACGCAGCTATCACTACAAAGCAACACAATGGCACGATAAAAGCCATTGCCATGCTTGCATGGTCAGCTATAAGCCCCATCAGCACGGGCGCAATGGCACCGCCCACAATTGACATTATCAAAAACGATGAGGCACGTTTGGTGTGTTGGCCAACTCCCTTCAGGGCCAATGCAAATATGGTTGGAAACATGATGCTCTCGCACAAATAACACAACATAAAGGCTGCCACGCCTGCCACACCCGCACCACTGAGCAGTACAGCCATAGCCAATGTGGCTCCTACGGCACAATAGAGCAACACACGCTCGGCACGCACACGCAGCATAAGCCAACTGCCACCCATACGGCCTACCATGAACAACCCCATACCGCCGAAGCCTAACAATAACGAGGCGTTGACATTGCTCACACTTGCGTGTTCGGTCACATAATTGATAAAGAAACTGTTTATGCCTGTCTGCGCTGCCACATAAAGGAACAGCGCTATCAATCCATACACAAAATTGCGATGTTGCCACAACGAGTCTGTGGCGTGTGCCGACTCTGTCTGTGCCACCCCGTCGGCCTGCACTTCGGGCAACTTGACTTGTGCAAACACCAGTGCCACACACAGCACCACAACGCCTATAATGGCATAGGGAATGGCTATGCTGCCCTTGTCGGCACCCACTGCAAAAGCAAAATGCCCACCAATGAGCGGACCGACTATCCACCCCAGCCCATTGAACGATTGCGACAGATTGATACGTCGCGCCGCCCCCTCGGCATTGCCAAGCACCGTGACGTAGGGATTGGCTGAGGTTTCAAGGCACGTGAGGCCGCAACCTATTACAAACAGTGAAAACAAAAAGAATGGGAACGACAACAGTTGTCCGCCCGGAATGAACAACAGTGCACCTATGCCATAAAGCAGCAAGCCCGTTATCACACCGGCCCTGTAGCCGTAGCGCTTGATTATCTGTCCGGCTGGGAGGGCCATCACAAAATAGCCGCCATACATCACCGCCTGCACCAAGGCTGACTCGGTCTTGCCCACGCCCTCCATGGTTTCTTGAAAATGCTTGTTCAGCACATCTAATATGCTATGGGCCAAGCCCCACAAAAAGAATAATGAAGTGACCAACACAAAGGGCCACAAATAATTTTTTCCGTCTGCCGTTCTGAACAGACCTGGTTTGGTATTTGCCATGTTATAAATAGGTATTCAACATATTTGCCCGACACATAAATTTAACGGTGGACATGTAATGGGTTGTTTGTGTAAGCAGGTGTTCAATGTTAGGTTTATATCAGCTAAATTCGAACACCCGCCTATTACCCGGACAAAGGTAGCAATAATTTTACAAACTTGCCCACTCGGGCATTCCATACACCACGTGCACACAAATTTGCAATGCCACGCCCCCTACATTTTATTCTTTACACTTTTGCCTGCACTCTGCACTTTTTGTCTGCACTACACTGATATTCAAAGACTTACGCAGTGTAGACAAATCTCAATAATGCCTACACTGCTGTCTGCACGCGCTACACCTGTTCGACGATTTCAAGGGGTGCATTTATCAGTTTAGGGAGGCCGTTTTCTCAGTTTCGGGAGGGCTGATTTTTATTCCGTCCGACCAAAAATCCGCTCGCCCTATGCCGTAACACGGCACTGGTTTGACAGGTGCACGCACCGGAGCAGACAGCACAACATGCGCGTGCAGACAACGAGGGAGTGGCAGCAATATATAACATTTCATGTCCGCTCAGTGCATACACGTGTGCAGGTTATTTTAGCCGTTGTCTACACTAACGAAACGCATGATTTTCAACGGAGTGCAGACAAAAAGTGCAGAGTGCAGACAAATGTACACAGAATAAATTGATAGGGGGTGCAGCCCACGACGAGATATGCACACATTTGCAAAATGCACCAAATATGTTGGTCAATCTCAACTCTTTGTTGTACATTTACATCACCAACTACACGCGGGCTACTATCAGACAGCAAGCCAACGGGGCATAAACATCATAAAGCCATTGGCGTTTTTTGGAGTTAACGGGATTACGAGTTGACAGGTTAACCCGTTAACTAATCCCGCTAACGCATATCACAAACAACAGATTACAACCCATGAAAATAGCCGAAATAATAGCCAAACAACTCGGACTGCGCGAAAAGCAGGTCGAGGCTACCATCAACCTGCTCACCTCGGGCGCTACCATACCTTTTATCAGCCGCTACCGCAAGGAGGCTACCGGCGGACTTAATGAGGTGCAAGTGGCACAGGTTAAGGAGCAGAATGACAAACTGGAGGAACTTGTACACCGACGCGACTACATCATCACAACCATTGAGGAACAAGGCAAACTGACTGACGAACTGAAGAAGCGCATCGAAACCTGTTGGGACGCCACGCTGCTTGAGGACATGTACCTGCCCTTCAAACCCAAACGCAAGACTCGGGCCGAGGTGGCACGCAAAAAGGGACTTGAACCATTGGCCGACATGCTGATGCTGCAACCCTTCAAACAGCCGGAGACGGCTGCTAAAGCTTTTGTCAAAGGCGAGGTGGCCAATACGGACGAGGCGCTGCAAGGGGCACGTGACATCATAGCCGAAAGGGTGAACGAAAATGAACGCTCACGGCAAACGGTGCGCCGCTCGTTTGAGTGTACGGGCATGATACGCTCCAAAGTGGTGAAGGGCAAGGAGGCCGAAGCTGGCAAGTTTCGCGACTATTTTGACTGGAGCGAGCCACTGAAGCGCTGCACCTCGCACCGCTTGCTGGCCATGCGCCGAGGCGAGGCCGAGGGCTACTTGCGTGTGAGCATCTCGCCAAGCGACGATGATGACTGCATAAGCCGGGTGGAACGCGGCTATGTGAAGGCGGGCACACCAGCAGCCGCACAGGTTGAAATGGCCATTGCCGATGCTTACAAGCGACTGCTGAAACCAAGCATCGAAACGGAATTTGCCGGCGCCAGCAAGGGCAAAGCCGACGAGGAGGCTATACACGTGTTTGCCAACAATCTGAAACAACTGCTGCTTGCAGCCCCTCTCGGGCAAAAACGCATCATGGGCATTGACCCTGGATTTCGCACTGGCTGCAAGGTGGTATGCCTCGATGCACAGGGCAACTTACTGCACAACGAGACTATATTTCCACACCAACCACAAAACCAGTATGCAAGGGCGGGCTTCAAACTCCACTCGTTGGTTGAACAATACCACATAGAGGCCATTGCCATTGGCAATGGTACGGCCGGACGCGAAACTGAGGAGTTGGTAAAGAGTCTACACCTTAAGGGGGTGGAGGTCTTTCTGGTGAGCGAGGACGGGGCTTCGGTTTATTCGGCCTCAAAATTGGCGCGCGAGGAGTTTCCCGACTACGATGTAACGGTGCGCGGTGCGGTAAGCATTGGCCGCCGGCTGGCCGACCCTTTGGCCGAACTGGTCAAAATTGACCCTAAGGCTATTGGTGTGGGACAATATCAGCACGACGTGGACCAAACGGAACTGAAAAAGTCGCTCGACCTGACGGTTGAGAGTTGTGTTAACACCGTGGGGGTGAACCTTAACACGGCCTCGAAGCATTTGCTCACCTATGTGTCGGGACTGGGGCCGGCCCTTGCACAGAACATTGTGGACTACCGTACGGCTAACGGGGCTTTTGCCTCGCGCCGCGCACTGCTCAAGGTGCCACGCTTGGGGGCCAAGGCCTACGAGCAATGTGCAGGTTTCTTGCGCATTCCCGGTGCTGAAAATCCGTTGGACAATACGGCCGTACACCCCGAGCGTTATGCACTCGTTGAGCAAATGGCCAAGGACGCGGGCTGCGATGTGCCAACACTGATAGCCTCGGCCGAGGCACGTGCCAAGGTGGACTTGAAGCGCTATTGTACTAACGAGGTGGGACTGCCCACGCTGACTGACATCATGAACGAACTGGCCAAGCCTGGACGCGACCCACGCGGCACAGCCAAGGTGTTCAGCTTTGCCGACAACTTGCACTCGCTCGACGACTTGCGCGAAGGCATGGAGGTGCCGGGCGTGGTAACGAACATCACTAAGTTTGGTTGCTTTGTGGACATGGGCATAAAGGTGAAGGGGCTGGTGCACATATCGCACATGGCCGACCACTATGTGAAGGACCCTGCTGAGGTGGTGCATATTCAGCAACAGGTTATGGTCAGGGTGCTCGACATTGACGAGGAACGCGGACGTGTGGCTTTGCAACTGATTAAAGGGTAACTGATTTCTCACCAGCAACCCGTTGGCAGAATTCTTTGTTGACGGGGTAACAAGTTGACAGGTTGACAAGTAAGTATAGAACCAACACTTATGAACGACGAATATTATATGCGCAAGGCGCTGGAACAGGCCCGTATGGCCTACGACAAGGACGAGGTGCCTGTGGGGGCCGTGGTGGTATGCCGCGACCGCATCATAGCACGTGCCTACAACTTGACCGAAACACTGAACGATGTGACAGCTCACGCCGAGATGCAGGCCATCACTGCTGCCGCCGATGCGCTGAATGGTAAATACCTTGATGTGTGCACACTGTACGTGACAGTGGAACCCTGCATTATGTGTGCCGGGGCCATCGGGTGGGCACAGATGGGACGTGTGGTATACGGAGCCAGCGACCCCAAACGGGGGTACAGCGTGTTTGCTCCCAAGGCCATGCACCCCAAAACCGAAGTGGTGTGCGGGGTGCTTGAAGAGGAGTGTGCACAACTGATGAAGGATTTTTTTAAGCGTAAACGCTGATGGCTGACCACAACGAACTGGGACGCGAGGGCGAGGACGAAGCACTGCTCTACCTGACGCAAAAGGGCTATACGCTGCTGGCACGCAACTGGCGCATCGGACATCTCGAAATTGACATCGTGGCCGAATGGTTCGGCGAAATTGTGTTTGTCGAGGTGAAGACGCGCCGCGACGAGCATTTTGCACCGGCAGCCGAAGCAGTGACGCTGCACAAAAAGCGCAATATCATTGCCGCCGTCCGCGCCTATCTGGCACATAACCATTTGCTTGGTTCGCCTTACAGCTACGACATCATTACGGTGGTTGGCAAGCAAAGGCCTTTTTGCATTACCCACCTGCGCCATGCCTACAACGAGGAGACGGTGTGGAAACAACGCCAGCATAAACGCGATTTTGAAGTATGAACATTGAAGACATTCGCAATTACTGCCTAGCCAAACCATTGGCCACAGAGGATTCGGCCTTCGGGCCCGACGGCATTTTGTTCCGTGTGTACAACAAGATTTTTGCTTACATTGACCTTGACCGGCCCGATTTGGTTGTAACAAAGTGCGACCCCGACTATGCCGTTGCCCTGCGCGATAAATATAACGGCATACGCGGGGCTTGGCATTGGAACAAGAAGTATTGGAACGAGGTGATGTTTGACACTGATGTGCCCGACGAACTGGTGTATGAACTGATTGACCACTCGCTGAGCGAGGTGCTTAAGAAACTGCCTAAAAAGACACAAATGGCTTATGCTGAACTTACAAAACATTGATTTGCCACACGACTGGGAGCATGTGCATTTGCCCGAAACGGACTCGACCATGCTGTTGCTGCGCCTGCCGCAATATCAGCACAGCGACAAGGAATTTGTACTTGCTACGACCGACTATCAGACTGCGGGACGCGGCCAACGCGGCAATCACTGGGAGGCTGAACGTGGTAAGAACTTGCTATTTGGTTTTCTGTTCCACCCCACCCTGGTGCCTGTGACGCATCAGTTTGCACTGTCTGAAGCTCTGGCTCTTGCCGTGCGAGCCGCATTGGCGGAACACGTGGACGGCGGCGTGACGGTGAAATGGCCTAACGATGTGTACTGGCTCGACTACAAGATTGCCGGCATGCTGCTGGAGCACGATGTGTGCGGCACACAAATAGCCACTACCCTGACGGGGGTGGGAGTTAACGTGAACCAGACTGTTTTTGAAAGCGATGCGCCCAACCCCATATCGCTCATGAAAATAACTGGCAACCATCACAGCCGCGCCGAACTGCTGTCGAAACTTGTTGGTGAGTTTGAGAAACGTTACCACCTGATACTGCACAACGATTATGCCACACTGCACAACGAATACATGGAGCACTTATACCGAGGCAAAGGCAACCATGTGTTTGAAGACGCCAGCGGCAAGTTTGCAGCCAGCATTGAGGGCATTAGTCCGTTAGGCATATTGTCTCTGCGCAAAAGCAATGGCACTATTTGCAACTATGCTTTCAAGGAGGTGGCCTTTTGCCATGATGAACAACCTTAAAGGTGTGGACTGAGACAGAACTTATTCTGCCTGGTAAAACAATTATTGCAGTCCGGTAAAACGTAAAAATGCGAACGGACTCAAGCCACAAACGCTAACTCTAATGGGGGCGACGCGTCTCGCGTCGGGAAAATATGCAGCCATGATTAACAGTTATTGCAGTCCGGTAAAACCATTATGATATTGTAGCTCATGGATCACACCGATTGCACGGATTTTTTTCGCTCGCGCTACGTGCTTTAACACCACGGAGATGACGGATTTGACGGATTTTGTGAGCATTGCATGCTAACTTCGCTATTGGCTCGTAACGTACCCGTGGCGAAATACGTTAGCACAGATTATGTCGTAAGGTACCTATCCGCAGCAACGAGTCGATAGTGAAGTGGGCATGTAATGCTCACAAAATCCGTCAATTCCGTCATCTCCGTGGTGTTAAAGCACGTTGCGCGAGCGAAAAAAATCCGTGCAATCGGTGCGATCCGTGTGCTATAATATCAGAATGGTTTCACCGGACAGTAATATAACACAAAACACGCAAGAGAGGCTGACACCCACATTGCACTTGCTGCAAAAAGGTGTCAGCCTCTCCCTTGAAAAAGCAATCCCCAACACCGCTGTGCGGTATTGGGGAGTAGCTTATAATTTATTACTTCTTGCCATGAACTTCGTCAGACACGGTCAACTTCTTGCGACCCTTAGCGCGACGAGATGCCAATACGCGACGGCCGTTGGCTGTCTGCATACGCTGACGGAAACCATGCTTGTTATTTCTCTTTCTGTTGTGGGGTTGGAATGTTCTTTTCATTTTTGTTATGCTGTTTTTTTGTTTTTGATATACATATCATTGCACGAGAAAGGTCAGCACTACCATGTTACAGACCTCGCGGCCTCACGTTCTTTTTGAGGCACCTTCTCGCTTCGGGTTGCAAAGTTAGGAAATCTTTTGTGAATGAGCAAATTGTGCAGCGGAAAATGTATGTTTCCCATACATCTTCTGCTCCATTTGCTTGTTATTGTGGCACGAGTTTGCAGCTCGGCCAAGGAGTTCCATCGTTTGTGCGGCTTACTTTGAAGCAAACTTCTTTGCCTGTTCGGCTATGAGTTCGGCATCGTCAAAGTAGTTGATTTTCATAGCACGACGCACATCGCTAAGGGTTTCTGCAGCCACGGCACGTGCCTCTTCGCAACCCTTTTTGAGCATTTCGTACACAGCGGGAATGTCCTTTTCAAACTCGGCACGACGCTGACGAATGGGTTCGAGTTCCTCTTGGAGTATTTTGTTGAGGAACTTCTTTACCTTCATGTCGCCCAGTCCACCGCGTTGGTAGTGTGCCTTTACCTCGTCAAGGTTTTGGTATTCAGGCCAGTACGCTGCAAAGTGCTCGGGCTTGCTGAAAGCATCGAGGTAGGTGAACACTGTGTTGCCCTCGATGTGGCCAGGGTCCTCAACACGCAAGTGGGTTGGGTCGGTGTACATCGATTTCACCTTTTTCTCTACGTCCTTGGCTGTGTCAGACAAGTAGATGCAGTTGCCAAGGCTTTTAGACATTTTGGCTTTGCCATCGGTTCCCGGCAGACGGCAGCACACGGCGTTTTGCGGCAACAAGATGTTGGGCTCTACCAATGTGTCGCCATATATGTGATTGAAACGGCGCACAATTTCGGTGGCCTGCTCAAGCATAGGCTTTTGGTCTTCACCCGCCGGTACTGTGGTGGCACGGAAGGCGGTGATGTCGGCAGCCTGGCTTATAGGGTAGGTAAAGAAGCCCACAGGTATGCTTGACTCGAAGCCACGCATGCCTATCTCGGTTTTGACGGTCGGGTTACGCTGCAAACGGCTCACCGTGACGAGGTCCATAAAGTAGAATGACAACTCGCAGAGTTCGGGTATCTGGCTCTGAATGAAGATGGTGATTTTTTCGGGGTCAAGGCCACAGGCCAAATAATCGAGTGCTACCTCAATTACATTCTGACGCACCTTTTCGGGATTGTCGATATTGTCGGTCAGAGCCTGTGCATCGGCTATAAACACAAACATCTTTTTGAAGTCGCCAGCATTCTGCAACTCTACGCGACGACGGAGTGAGCCAACATAGTGGCCTATGTGCAAGCGTCCGGTGGGACGGTCGCCTGTAAGGATTACGGTATCTTTTGCCATATTTAGTCAGTGTTCTTATTTTGATTTGTTGTATAATATGCAGGAGCTACTTTCACCTTGACGGCACGTTGCCAGGTGTGTGACCCGTTAACGCTATTTCAGCATGAAAATGCTTGTGTGCACCTGCTTATAAGCATATTTTGCCAGCAAAGGTACTGCTTTTTTGTAAGTTTGCGTAACTTTGCAATAAGAATAAGTAGGTGCTCATATTTATTTTTACGTTGAAACAGCGTTATTGGACACCTGCTGATTGTACAAACTAATATTGAATACCTACTTAAATATGCAAATACGCGTTCACAGCTATGAGTCGATGGGCACATTTGATGGGCCGGGACTGCGCTACGTGGTTTTTCTGCAAGGCTGTCCGTTCAGATGTCTGTATTGTGCCAACCCCGACACGATTGATGCCGTGGGTGAAAGCACACTGACTGACGCCGAACACATTGTGAAACAGGCCGTGTCGTTCAAGCCTTTCTTTGGCAAACGGGGCGGTATAACCTTTTCGGGCGGCGAACCTACCGTACAGGCCAAAGCGCTCATCCCACTGTTCAAACGGTTGAAGGAGGAGGGCATTCACATTTGCGTGGACAGCAACGGAGCCATCTGGAACAATGACGTGGAGGAACTTTGGAAACTGACAGACCTTGTGATGCTTGACATCAAGGAATTTAATAATGACAGGCATCAATACATTACGGGACGCAGCAACGAACAACCGCTTAAGACTGCGGCCTGGTTTGAAGCAAACAACCACCCCTTTTGGCTACGTTATGTGCTCGTACCGGGAGTGAGCAATTTTGACGAGGACTTGCACGCACTGGGAGCGCACTTTAAGGATTACACACAATTACAGCGCATCGAACTGCTGCCTTACCACACGCTCGGTGTACACAAATACGAAGCCCTTGGGTGGGAGTACAAACTAAAGGACGTGCCTGTCAACACGCCCGAACAAAAGCAGCATGCAGAGGAAATTCTGCGACACTACTTTAACGACAAACTGGTTGTAAACTAAGCCCCCACTCCACACCCCTCTCTATCAGCAAATATTATGCGACCTTCGATAGCCATCATATCACCCAACACGCTTGCCTGCATGGGGCTGGCCGACATCATACGCCGTATGATGCCGGGGGCTGAGGTGTACCTGTTTTCACACGTTGCGGACATGACGGAGGAGAACTCTGCCGACACCTTCTTTCACTATTTTGTATCGGCGGACGAGGTACTGGCCAATGCGTCTTTCTTTTTGAAACGGCAACACAAGACCATCATACTGGTGCATGGCAATGACACTTGCCATCTGCCTCAGGGCTTTCACGCGCTGAATGTGTTTTTGCCTGAGAAAGCGCTTGTGGCTTCAATCATAGCTCTGGCAAGCAAGTCGCACAACCAACATGGTGCTGAACCCGATGTGGTGAAAGAGGCACAACAAACCCCTAATGGCACCGAGGCTGAGACAGGTAGCCACAACACGCCACACCTCACACCACGCGAGCGCGAAGTGCTGAAGGGCATTGTGGACGGACTTATCAACAAAGAGATTGCCGCACGCATGGGGGTGAGCGTGGCAACTGTTATCACGCACCGCAATAATTTGACCGAGAAACTTGGTACGCGCAGTGTGTCTGCCCTTACCATCTTTGCTGTAATGCACGGCATTGTACGCATTTGAGCCGCGCGAGCAAAAGCCGGACGCTCTTTATTACAACAAACGGTTGGTGGGTTAAAAAGCATACTTATTGATTGTCTGCTTTTTAACCCACCAACCGTTTTATCTTCTATGTGATTTCGGGATTATTAGAACCGCCCTTTAATTGCCGTTATTTGGCACCAATGCCTCACACCTCCTCAAAATCGACGTATTCCCCCTCGCTCTTGTCAAATATTTTACCTTTGTCTGACGCGCGACGTTCCTGCCCGCCTTCGTGGTGGGCATTGCCTGTGTTGTAATGAGTGGTACGTTGCTGCTCGCTGGCAGTGTTATCATTTCGTTCTGCGCTATTGAAAGCGCTTGCCTTGCAACGTGACCCGACAAAGAATGGTGCAAAGATGTTGACACCGAACAAGGTGCGGAACACCCAACTTATGACGGCTATCACGAAGAATATACCACCTAATATAAAGACAAATAAACAACCTAAAAAGTGCATCAATCAATATTTGTTACGTTAATAATAAGGAGTTGCCTACTCCTCATCAGCAATCTTTGTGCCAAACACGTTGTTGGCTATTGATGTAAGAATATATAACACTATTATGGCGGAGAAACCTACCCAGCCCAGAATGGCAAGCAGCAATATGCTGAATAGTACAAAACCATAACGCAACTCGTTGCCCTTGACGCCATAGTGCTTGAACTTTAACGCGAACATGGGTATTTCGGCCACAAGCAACCAACTTGACAACAGTGTACCCACTACCAAAGCTGGCAATAACCACAACGCATTGTCGGAAACAAGGTAGCCGTTTGTGCTGAGCGATACACTCAACGCTGCCCAGAACAAGGCATTGGCCGGGGTGGGCAGCCCGATGAAAGAGGTGGTTTGACGCTCATCGAGGTTGAACTTGGCCAAGCGCAAGGCTGAAAATGCTGCAATGACAAATGCAACGTATGGCACATAGGGGGTGACTGGACAAACTGCCGCCCCATCGCCACATGCTGAGAGCAAGGTGCGGAGCATTGAGAAAACAATGGCGGCCGGGGCAAACCCAAATGTAATGTCGTCGGCCAGCGAATCGAGTTCCTTGCCCACTGGTGACGAAACATGCAGCAAACGTGCTGCAAAACCATCAAAGAAGTCGAACACCGCGCCTATTATAATAAAGGCAAAAGCGAGTTGAAAATTTGCTTGGAAGGCAAAGTATGTGGCAATGCAGCCCGATATGAGGTTGCAGCATGTGATGGTGTTGGGGATATGCTTTTTCATTGTTATTATGGCGTTACTTGGTTTATAAAGCATTACGAGTTGACAAGTCTGCGTAAGCTGGCGAGGGACGCATAAAGCCCCTTGCTTAACTCACTATCAATCAACCTGTCAACTCGCAAGAGTGTGTTATTTTACTGATAAGTAGTATTGTTTGTCACTTTACTTAAGTTTGGCTATCACTGTTTGGTTGCCAACTGTACGTTGCCCCATCTTTACCAGCACTTCGGTGTCGGTAGGCAAATAAACGTCGACACGTGAGCCGAACTTGATAAATCCCATGTGCTCATCGAAGTAGCAATCCTCGTCCTCACGGGCATAGGTTACTATACGGCGGGCTACGGCCCCAGCTATTTGGCGCACGAGCACGTCCTTGCCGTCGGGTGTCTCGATCACTACAGTTGAGCGTTCGTTTTCGGTACTGGCCTTGGGGAGCCAAGCCTTATGAAAATTGCCCTTGTGATGCACTACTTTTTTTACAAGTCCTTCAACCGGGAACCAGTTGGCATGCACATTGGTGATGGACATAAATATGGAAATCATCAACCGGCGGTCGTGAAAATATTCGTTTTCTTCAACCTCTTCAATCACCACCACCTTGCCATCGGCTGCAGCAAGCACAGTTCCTTCCTTGTCACCATTAAAGATACGTATCGGGCAACGGAAGAAGTTAACGGCCATGGCATACAATATTATGCAAATGGCCATGTAGGCGTAGAAAGGCCACAGTGTTACGTCACGCAAAAGGTAGTATAAGAGCGCACCCGTCACGAGTATGACCAGCAGGCTTTTACGCAGTATGTCATTGCCTTCACTGTGCAAACGCACTTTTTTTATCTTGTGATTTTTTGTCATGTTATAGACTTGGCTGTATAATGGGGTTTGTGCCACGTTTGGGGGCGCTTTTCACACTATCACTTGCAGTATGGCGCACACGTCAGCACTGCAAAGATAAGCATAAATAATGAAAAGCAGGCACTTGTTACTCCTTTATCCACTCTTTTGAGAGTGCACTCTCTAATTCCTCGGCCGACATACGCAAGCGGAAACTGCCTTTTTCGGCTATTGAAATACCACCAGTTTCCTCCGAAACAACCACTGCCAGGCAGTCACTCTTTTGAGATATGCCAAGCGCTGCACGGTGGCGCAGGCCTAACGATTTGGGTATGTCTGTATCGTGCGATATGGGCAATATACAGCCTGCAGCCTTGATGCGTTGGTGTGATATAATCATGGCTCCGTCGTGCAGAGGGCTGTTCTTGAAAAATATGTTTTCGATGAGTCGCTGCGTGATATTGGCATTGATCATGTCGCCCGTGGCTATATACTCACTCAAACCCACATAACGCTCAATTATGATGAGTGCGCCGACCTTTTGCTTGCTCATATTCATACATGCCATCACTATGGGCATGATGTCCTCGCGATGCACATTGTCGCCTTTGTCTTTCTTTGACTTGAATATGCGCGTAAGGAAATGGGTGCTCGGACGCGAACCAATGGTACTGAAGAAATGACGTATCTCCTCTTGAAATAATATGATGAGCGCAAGCGAACCTACGTTTACCACTTTGTCGAGAATGGAGCCAAGCAAACGCATCTCGAATATTTGCGACACAAATATCCAAACTACAATAAAGACGATGATACCGCCAAAGATATTGGCAGAGCTCGATTCTTTCATCAATCGGTAGATGTAGTATAGCAATATGGCTACCGAAAAGATGTCTATGATGTCTTTTATTCCAAAACTTAGCATTGACTCGTATATGTTGAGCGTTTTCTGAATATATGGCGGTTACAACTGTTGGCGACAACTGAAAATCGTCGCTCTGGCCTCAGGCATTTTGCTTCACAGCCATGTAAATTTGCTTGGCCTCAGCTGCGGCTTTCACGTCATGCACACGCAATATGTGTGCCCCCTTGACTAAAGATATGGTGTTGAGCACTGTGGTGCCATTGAGTGAGGTTTGTGGCGTGCCACCTGTCAATTTGTATATCATTGATTTGCGTGAGATGCCGACTAACAGCGGCAAGTTGAACACGGCAAAATCCTCAAGGTGATTCATCAGTTCGTAATTATGCTCGAGCGTTTTGCCAAAACCAAAGCCAGGGTCGACAATAATGTCTTTGGCCCCCATCTGGCAAAGGCGGTCGATGCGTTCTGCAAAATAGAGCATGACCTCACGCCGCAAGTTGTCATAGTGCGGTGCCACCTGCATGGTGTCGGGGGTACCTTGCATGTGCATCAATATATAGGGTACGCCAAGGCGTGCCACAGTGCGAAACATCTGGCGATCCATCATACCACCGGATATGTCGTTAATGATGTCGGCTCCTTCCTCTTCAATACACATGCGTGCCACATCGGCTCTGAATGTGTCAACCGACACAGGCACTTCGGGATAGAGTTTGCGCACGATGCGCAAGCCACGACGCAAGCGGTCCATTTCCTCCTCGGGCGTTACATCGTCGGCACCCGGACGCGATGAATAACCACCAATGTCTATCATGTCGGCACCCTCGTCCATCATCTGACGCACACGTTCTGTGATGTGCGCCTCGTCAGGCGTTCGGCTGTCTGAGTAGATGGAATCGGGCGTTACATTAAGTATGCCCATTATTTGAGGTTCGCGCAACTCTAAGAGTCTTCCGCGCAAATTGAGTGTATGTGTCAATGTTGTAAATGTTTTAATTCGTGGCTATTGGCATGAAGCCATGGCGTCTTTATGCCCCCTTTTGTGTCTGATTGCGCCAAGGGATTACGCTATGCAAAGGTATACAAAAAAGGCGACAACAAAAGTTTTTACACAATCGTTTTGCATTGCGTGCATCTTGACGTACCTTTGCATGACAAACTACATCAGCAAATAGCCTGCTGGCGGAATTCTTGGTTAACGGGTTAACAAGTTTACCTATTCCACCAACAAGATAAACACACTTAGAACGATGACAATACCCGAATTGTACAATATCTTTCTGAAACACCCTGTTATTACAACCGACACACGCGATTGTCCTGCAGGTTCTCTTTTCTTTGCGCTGCGTGGCACCACCTTCGACGGCAACAAATTTGCACTGAAAGCACTCGAAAATGGTTGTGCCTATGCAGTAGTAGATGACGCAGAAATACCCGCCAACGATAAACTCATAAAGGTTGACAACGTGCTGACCACCTTGCAGCAATTAGCTACATATCACCGCCGTCAACTCGAAACGCCCATTATACAGATTACTGGCACTAATGGCAAAACTACCACCAAGGAACTCACGTCTGCGGTCTTGTCTACTAAATATAATGTACTTTACACCCAAGGCAACTTTAACAACCATATTGGTGTGCCCAAGACGTTGCTGCGCTTACGCCCCGAACACGATATTGCCGTTATCGAGACTGGTGCAAACCACCCTGGCGAAATAGCTCAACTGTCTGAGATTGTAGACGCCGACTGCGGACTGATTACGAACGTAGGCTGTGCACACCTTGAAGGCTTTGGGTCGTTTGAGGGCGTTATCCGCACAAAAGGTGAACTTTATGACTACTTGCGTGTGAAACCTGGAGCGTTTGTATTTGTTGACGCTGACAACAAATACCTTGTGCCCATGACACAGGGCCTCACCACCGAGACGTATGGCTTGCCCGATAAGGGATATGGTGTTGAAGGTGAATTTGTGGAATGCACACCTTTCATGACATTCAAATTCCGCTATGCTGGCGACGAGTGGCATACGGTGCACACCAAGCTTATTGGTTCGTACAACGTAACCAACGCCTTGGCTGCCATTGCCGTGGGCAAACACTTTGGGGTTACTGCCGAGGCTGCCGCACAGGCTATTGCGGCCTACGAGCCTACTAACAACCGCAGCGAACTGAAAAAGACCGCACATAACGAACTTATCATTGACGCATACAACGCCAACCTGACAAGCATGACTGCCGCACTTGACAATTTTGCCCATATTGCGGCGCCGCACAAAATGCTCATATTGGGCGAGATGCGTGAACTTGGACTATCATCTGCCTCGGCTCACAAACAAGTGGCAGCACAGGCATTATCCTCTGGCTGCGAGGAAGTTTGGCTTGTTGGCGAAAACTTTCAGCCGTACGCCGAAGGGGCTCTTTGGTTCCCCGACGTTGAGGCTGTCAAAACGGCCATCATGGGGGGCAATATGCCCACAGGCAGACTTATCCTCATCAAAGGGTCGAATGGCACACGGCTTTTCGAACTTCCGGCCCTGCTCTGACGTGCTCTGCACTGACGTGCTGCTGAATTTATCAGTCTGTAAAGGCTTATAAAACCGACAGATTATTAAGAACCACCTTAACACCACATCAACATGAATGCTATCAAACGCGTGGCACACGCTTTCAAGCATACCTACAACGCCACATTGGTACGGAGCATTGCCTACCTTATAGGCTTGTTTTACTTTGTAGTGGCCAACGACTTGTTTTGGACTGGTAATGCTGATTGGAACACGCCTCTCATGACGGTGCTGTTTAATGCACCCATTTTCGTATTTGCAACCGCAACTGTGTGCACCTTCGTTTACTATTACACCAAGGAGAAGGCTTGCAACGATTTCACTGCCACTACAAGCAACAGCGATAACAATCACGCGAACGATAACGCAGAGGCTGACGAACAATAACACACAGCACGAAAGTGCATCATGCCTCAAAACAACAGCAAGAGACTTGCCTGACACATATTATGATGTATCATGGCAAGTCTCTTGCTTTTTGTTTATATATATTTCCCAATATTGCTGTCTGGTATAAATCCAAAGCACATAGTAACGCTTTTGCCTGAAATGCGCTGAAAAAAACGCAAGCACTAATGGGGGCGACGCGTCTCGCGTCGGGATAGAGAAAGGAGGGATGATACGAACTCTACTAAATAATAGCTGTATCTTTTCCGACGCGAGACGCGTCGCCCCCATTAGAGGTAGCGTTTGGTGCTTGAGTCCGTT
>ERZ1023621.64-NODE-64-length-30724-cov-42.027552_pt1 | contig 30724 bp, 28 predicted proteins | sample MGYA00380330_ERZ1023621 | MGnify/ENA primary metagenome ERZ1023621 (study PRJEB33179, sample SAMN07448975) | human gut metagenome | biome: Human-gut; feature: Human associated habitat; material: Faeces | host: Homo sapiens | place: India: Bhopal | collected...
CATACGCAGCTCCGCAGCAATCGCCTGCGATTGCTCCAATGATACCAGTTGTAGGAAAGGGCAACTCTGCCCTCCCCTTTGTCTCCTGCATCACCTCTTGTTTCCCTTTTTTACGAAGAAGTGCACTCCGTAAATCCGTTATTTTCTTTAGTAACATCATAATTGTAAATTCCTTTTAGCTTTAACACATGCGAACGAGCGCCATGAAAGTTTGCCTTCAAATGTCCGAATGCTATCTATTGGTGCAAAGATAAACAAAAAGCACATCTCCCACAAGAGATTTCGATTTTTTATATGTTTTTTAAGGAGGAGTGGTTACCTTATAGGATTCTATCCAACAGAATGAGATTTACATAGATATATCCTCTTTCTCCTCCAATTCAAGGGCATTATATCATATTGTTTGGTATAGTCGCCAAGAGCCATTACATTATAGGTATGCCGGCCAATTCCCATGCCTCCATTCATCATCCATTCCTTAAACCTTCTGGCAATATCAAGAATATCTACCTTTTGACAAGCCACAAAGGAATCTAAGATGCATAGCATCATGTCGGTATCATCAGTCCAGTCGCCTCTTTGCCAACGACGACGATGATCATCCTGCACGATTTGTGAATAGTCCTCTATCCCATTAGGATAGAAACGATCCACCTCTTGCTTGGACATAAACTCCGTGCTCAGTCCCAAGGCATCTCCTACAGCTTGCCCGAAGATTGTGCCGAGGAATCGTTCTTTTATAGTTTCATTTTCCATATTTTTTTCATTAATACAACCAACCAATCGTAAAGTCATCCATATCTGGCAATAGTGCTGTACCGATTACACAACTTCACTTTTTTAACGGTAACACTCCCTTTTATGCTCCTTCAGATACAACTATATGTTCTGTGGAAACCATGATGCGGCTGAGGAAGCAGCCATCATGTACACTATGATAGGAAGCTGCAAGCTGACTGGTGTTGACTTCCGAAAATGGACAACCTACTTCTTGACTCATATACATGAGTATGATAATTATTATTCGAAAGATTTGGCAGACTTCCTGCCACTGAAGCTAAGAGATATTCTCTAAGTTATCACGATCTGTAAAGTGATATAACGTTGTAATATGATGCTATTCAAGGATCTTTTTAAATTCCTCCCAATTATTTCGTTTACTCATAATTTATGTTCTGTATTATTCTATCAAAAAAAGTTCTAATTCCTGTGGCTTGTTAACCTCTACTTTTGCCTCCGCATCTGGTTTATCTCCATAAGGATAAATACCGTCCACGTATGCCTTGATCAAAAAGGCATGAGACAAGGGTTTGCTTGGGTCATCCACATCACAGTTGGTATTATAATCCAACAAGATAATGATTTTCGTTTTACTTGCCTCCTTCAATCGTTCAATGATTGTTGGCACTTTATTCTCCAACATCCATTGGTAGGTTGGAATATATATCTGCTTTCTAGCTTCTATGTATCCAAGAAGTTCCTTGCCATTTACTCCCTTGCGATGTCCCAACGGCTTTCCAAACTTGCGTACAGTTCGCTTGATATTCTTCATCGTGTCATTCTGGAACATCTGCACATCTACATCTGCTCCTTCAAACACTTTCAATCCCTGCCAAATAGCCTCTACGCATGTGGCTGTCACTCCATTGCTGAATGGAACTGGTATTCCACCATGCGGATAGAATGGACTTAATTTGATTAAGCTATCTTTAGCATGGCTAGTTACATCCGCAATGATGGCATCGGGGTGTTTCTTTAATATGTTTTCGTATTTTTTACGTTTAGATTCTATTAATATCATAATTATCGAAATATTTTTATAACAACTTAAAATATTTTATCTCCAAACCGAGAAATTAATTCTTGTTTAAGATCATATGGGAAACTACACATAGAAAAGGCATAGTCTCCGATACTTGTCACACTATCCGGAATGACAACTTCTGTCAAAGATTCACACCTAGAAAAGGCAAATTTTCCAATACTTGTAACGCTATTTGGAATGACAACTTCTGTCAAAGACTTACACCTAAAAAAGGCAAATTCTCCAATACTTGTAACGCTATTTGGAATGACATACGATGTCAGTTTCTGATTTCTAAATGAGATGATTCTACTTTTATCCTTGTTAAACAGGATGTTGTCTTCATAAACAAAACTCGGTGATAAGCATTCAAGATTACCATTCCAGTCTTTAAACGGATTGCCATTAATGCATACTACACTATTTGGAATGACAACTTCTGTCAAAGATTCACACCTAGAAAAGGCTCGGTCTCCAATACTTGTAACGCTATTTGGAATGACAACTTCAGCCAAAGAACTACACAAATAAAATGCCCTATCACATATTATTTTTGTACCCTCTTTGACCGAATAAACTCTACGAAAATTTAGTGAAACATCCAACAATTTTCTTCCATCTTTGCTATATTTCACGCCCCATTCATCAACAAAAGCCTCTTTTAGCTCTTCTTTTGTTCGTTTTGTCGATAAATCTTCATTCATCACAGGAGTTATATTGGGCTTTTCGCCAATAAACAATCTAAAAGAACATGCTGAAAGCTCCTTTCTTGCCAAAGCAAGCATGAAAAGAGAGTAAAGTGTGCAGAAATCCTTATCACAAAACAATTCCTGCAGGGCAGATATTACCTTGCTATTTGAAGGATTGCGATAATCATTTTCTGAGAAGAGAAGTCTGTCTGAGGCACCATAGATATCTAACAAAGTAGATTTCATCGAGATAGCCTTTAATGACAAGGCAATGCTTGCCAATGAAAAATCATCTATCGTTTCATCGAAATCATCCACAGTACGCAATGGATGACAGAAATCCCTGGTACCGATAGTTGGAGATTGGCTGCCCTTCATAGATGGCACAAACATCCCGTCATAATCCACCAATGTAAGAGAACCATCGGGACGGACTATGATATTGTCTGGCTTAATGTCGCCATGAGCAAAAGATTGTGAACGGAGCCAAGCAGCCATTTTGCCAAAGCGATAACAAAGCAATGACATGGCTGATTGATTGTGATAGTTTGCCGCAATGTAAGCTTCCATGGTCTCCCCTTCTACCCAATCCATCAACAATACGGGAAATTCATCCTCCTCGCATTGACTGTCAACGAAGAGTTCTTTCTCCATATACTTTACAGAAGTTATATATGGAGAATCAACCATATCCAATTCATCAGCAATCTGACGATAGGCATCAGCTCGCCCCTCCTGTTCTTCCGTAAAACATTTGAGGGCATAATATTTCCCGGTACTCTTGTCCTGCATCTTAAACACCACGGCAAAAGCACCACTACTGCGATATGGCTCTCCGTGATCATCCAGTACAGGAGTCAGGTGAGCCAACTGTTCAAGATTATCACCTGCATCTTGAATGGCCTTTACATATTCTGATATTAATGGATACTGCATAGTTTACACGATTATTAATTAATCATTTCATTCAGTCGCATTTTCAGACGACATGGCAAAAGTACACATTAAATTTCAAACCGCAAAGGAAACTGCAGAAAAATGATTAATCATCGCTTATTATTTCTATTCCAATGGAAATATATGAGAGAAAACCTATTTCTATGTCGTGTGTACATCTGTAAATCGCCAAATAAGATGGTAGAGGTGGAGAGTGTTCTCCACCTCTTTTTTCATATGCAATTTTCTTGCATATTAAATCCTTCCAGGCGGTAAGGCATGGGTGAGTCCCTTACTATATTTGATTTACCCGTAAATGCCTGATATTCAATATATTAAATATATATAAATATCATTCGTTTATTTGGTTATTCCGACAGTTATGTGTATCTTTGCACCCGAAATCAGACCTGCGGTCGGGGATATTCATTCATTAAAACATAATGCTTATGATGAAATCAATTAAAGCAATGATTACAGGAAAGGCTATCTATCCTGTATCAACGGATGAGCTTAAAGTTCTTTTGGGTGACTCACATTCTACCCTGCGTTTGACAGCTGAACCAGACGAAGCTGTAGAAGAGTTTATGAGAAGAGCATTCAACGATGCTCTAAGTATAGAACATGTCGCTCAATCCACATGGCAATGTATAATCTACATTAGTCCTAAATGGGAAAAGCTGTCAGAGGATGCAATCCATGAATTAGAAACCTATATAGATAGGTGGTGCATGGACTCTGAGAAACGGGTATCATGGGGAGTATACGAAGATACTTCTCTTCATTCTCCGGAAATACTCATAATTGCCAACAAGGCTGCCGAAACGGAAGCCAGTGATGAAGCGGAAGACTCTATAATAGGAATAGGCAAGAAAATCTCTAAAGTATGCTTAATGCTAAGTTTAGGTATTTCCTCTATTATCTTTTCTATATACTGTATAGATGCTAGCATTACAACGGCAGCAATTGACATATGGAGCGTTGGCTTTATTGAATACATGAAACAACAAGCCTTCAGCAAATATGATCTTTATTCTATTTTATGTTGGTGTACCGGCTGGTTTATGATAAGCTATGCCTTCATCATAATAAGAAAAATGAAAAATATTAATTTAAAATATTAAGACAATGAAAAATATTATTAAAGAAAATGACATGATTCTAAGAAAATGGGAATCATCTAATAAAGAACATGGAGAAAATAATTTTGCTCCAGATGGTGCTATGCATCGTGGTGAAGTCATAGACTACGGACATGTTGTTGGTAGATTAGAAAGTTCTACTGGTCTTGAAAATAAAATATGGACAAATGCGCCTTTACGAGTTTTGTTTTTTACAAAAGATCAAAATTCTGCTGGCTGTGAAGCTTGGGATGTCAGGGGCGAGATGATAAACTTCCGGTATGCTTTCTTCAGGAATTTAGCCTACCAATTATATGGTATCGTTAATACAGACCCAAATCATAAAGCAGACTGGAATTTTACCTACGACGATGCAAAAAAGTTATATAATACATTTCCATTGGCACGAATAAATGCCAAAAAAGAAGGAGGAAAGAGTACTATTAGTAACAGTGATCTGAGAAAGTATTTAGAAAGAGACAAAGAATTATTAAAGGCTCAAATTTTGAATTTGGATGCTGATATTATTTTTTGCTGTGGATTTTCTGAAAAAATAGAGAAAAGTGGTAATCTGCTGCTCAATTTTTTAAATGAAGAATGTGGATTCCACTTTGAAAGACAATCGGACAACAATTGGATTTATTACGATAAAGAACAAAATAAAGTAGCAATCAATGATTATCACTTAAGTGTGAGATATAGTTCCAGAACATTATACACACAATTGGTTGAAGATTATTTTAATTTTGTCGTTAAGAATCCAAGTTTCTGCCTTAACCACCGCAACTAAAATCCTTCCGCAGTATAAAGAAGAATATTTAAAGACAAGTGGAATATTAACGGACCAAAAGATAAATACAAATGAACTTTCGCATCAGAAGTTAAAGGAGATAAGGAGTTAAGACGTATGCCTTGTTGCACAAAACGACACCAAAAGACAGCTGTCTTAACTCCTCAATAACAATAGTAACAACTCCTTGTACACCTCTAACTTGCGAAACTTGTATAAAATAGAAAAGATAAAATCAAATAAAATTAGAGCTATGAGAAGAAAGAGCATGATAGACAAGAAAAAGGTCATTATAGCAGTCAGTGCCCTGTCAATAGGAATGGCCGGAATCATTGCCTGTAGTACATTCAATGAATATCTGTACCAGATCAGACAGGCGCACGAAAATGAATTTACCGAGCGTACCGCAATATGGAACCTGTCGAAGAACATGACCGCAAAAGAGATGCTCTCCAGAATGACTACTGTCGCAAAGGGAGACTCGGTGTTGGTATGTAAGATAAGCCGTATACCTATAGGGGCGTATTCTGACTTCATGCAAGAAACAGCAAAACCAACAAGGCGAGCATGGATTAGGATAAGGGAAGCTCATATGGAAAGCCTGATTAACGGTATTGATTGGATGGAGAAAAGAGCCAGGGAAATGCCATTCTCTTCATACGTGTTGTGCTCCAAAAGCAAATATGATGAGCTAGGCAATTCACGAAAATCATTTCTCAATGAAAAAGTAGGCCGGGAAAAAGAACTCGACGAACTGTACTCACAAGAAGTATATTCGGAAGAAACTTTCAAAAACTGGGAAGATCGATACAAGTCTCTGTTCTCATCTACTCATTCTGGAGGCAAAATGATTATTTCATACAATCCTTCGTTCTTCCATGAGAAAACATTGTTATCACACAATCCAGGCATAGTGATTCCTTTTTAAGTCATAATGATTTAAAATATTACTATATGGATGAAGAGAAAAAAGACATATTGGATTTCTTCTTTGATGGTGATATAATCATAGCTGGGGCACAAGGATATACGAACATCAGCAAAATTCTGGAAACAGGAAACTATATGTTCGCTATAAATGATTGTGATAGTGATCTGAATGTGTTCTTTATGCATGCTTTACTAAAGTCTTCAACCAGACTGGCTAACACCATCAACATGGTACTTCGTGTACCTTACGGTAAGCGAGACATACAAGAAGAACTGCGTGAACTGATTCAAGCCCAAGAGATATTTGGTTCAGACAAATGCACCTGGTCTGTCATCGAGGATATATACAATCAGACTAAAATCCAGGTTGGAATATTGGCATACTCCCCAACAGAGTAGTTGATATCCAAGCAATAACATATAAAGGTTTTGAGTATAAACATAAATGAGGTGGAGAGACAATTCTCCACCTTATAATATCATAATCCTTTTCTTTTTTCTTACGATGAGGTGACTATTATTCACCTTTCTTAGATCAAAGTAGCTGGGGTATGCCTCAATAAGAGAAGAAAGCTTTTTAAAGCCAAAGTTTCTCATGTCGAAAGCAGGGTCTTTCTTGACCAGAAGGTTGCCCACATCCCCAAGCTGAGACCAACCGCTGTCATTTGCTACAGAATCAACAGCTTCCCCAATATTGCTAAGGAATGCCGGTACTTTTTCTGCCTCTTTATTATGTTCCGGAACATATTCTATTTGTTGTTGTATCCCTTCTTTTAACGGTGAACCAGACTCTTTCTCCACAATAGAAGCAGATTCTGGAGAGACTTCTTTTACCTGTCCAGATTCAAGAGAATGCGAAAGAACCTCTATATAGACAAACTTGTTGCATGCAGCAATAAATGGCTGAGGTGTTTTCTTCATCCCCATACCTATACCTCCTTTCCTGCCTCTCTCAGACGCATAGCAAGACGTGTAAAGTCGCTATCGCTAGATACCAGACAGAAGATATCCACTTGATTGGAATAGAGAATATCCATAGCATCGATTATCATAGAAGAATCGGTGGCGTTTTTCCCGGTTGTGTAATTATACTGCTGAATCGGGCTAATAGCATTTTCCAAGAGTACATCTTTCTATCCATTCATGGAAGACTTCGTGAAATCGCCATATATACGTTTGATGGTGAGATTACCAAATCTCGCCAACTCATCGGTCATATCCTTGATATTTCTGTAAGATACGTTGTCCGCATCTATTAACATCGCTATCATGTTTTCTGTTTTCATTTTACAAATGCTATAAACCTATATTATATGATAAAATATTCTACAGTATCATCCAATATAACATTTACTTGGGAGTAAAACCTGCATTTTTTTGCCCTGGAAGTATCAAAAGATCCTGTGGTTCTAAAGTCTTCGAGATGTAGCTGGAGACTTTTATACATCTTACACATTTTATAAGGTGCATCAAACCACGAAGAAACTGTTACGAAATTCCTACATGAGTTACAATTAGAGATATGGTATTTCTGAGAACAAATGGTATAGGCATAATTATATGCTTCATATCTGTTATGTGCAGAGAATACAACTTCACATAATGCTCGATGGTCTTTTCTCTTTATTTGTTTGCAATTGCAATGTTCATTAGAAAGATATATTTTCCCGGATGGCATAAATGCACAGCGAGTGAGCCATATACTTTCATTTATGTTGGAGTTGTTATAATCTTTGTTTTTGAAGCCATAGAATGCAACAATTTTTATTTTCCTACCTTCCCACTCTTCGCCAATGGTTTTAGACTTCTCGACAAGTCCGGATTCTATCAAGGAAGAAATACTGTCCTCATCTTCTATAAGGATTTCTATTATTTTGTTTCCGCTATGTAGCTTGGCTTCATCGCTTGCATGGGTTACACAAAACTCTATATAGATAGGCTTACGTTCCGGGAACTCCTTAGAGAAAAATTTCAGGTCGCTACGCCTTCTAATATTGTCATACGAAATTTCCTGCTCACAAGAGTCATACCATTCCTTAATATCAATCCTCCTCTTCTCCTTATTGGAACATCTTCTTGAATGGGACATGAAAATGCATTTATCCTGGTTGCAAAAGGAAGTATACTCAAACTCCATATATAATGATGTTCTATTATAGAATGCTTCCTGTATTTTCTCTTTAGCCAACAGGTGAAGCATTGATTCATAAGCAGCTTCACATTCTGTTCCTGACAAATGAGAAAAATGGTGCTTGCGCTTTGCACCTTGTTTCGCCTGAAGAGGTTCGCCACAATAGGTGCAAAAGCATCTACACCCTTTTCCATTCGCCACACTATCGATATGTACCAATTTCCCTTCAGCACTAAGTGCGTATGTTAAATATGGCTTTTTCATACTCCTAAAATATTAAATGTTTAAGGTCGCAATTTGCGACCTTAAACATTGAAAATCACAGTTTGTGATATCCAATGTATTAATAAAATCGAGAGGTAGTCGAAATATTTGACCACCTCCCTCGCAACTTTATCAATAGCGGTATTGTTGTAAACTCGTGCTATATTTTTTTAGCTATGCCCATCTTCACCATTTCTTCAAGAGAACTCGCCTTTCCATCCACTACCCAGGATTTGCCGACTCGCTGAATATTATGTTCCTTGTTGTCTATCCTGTATGATATTCCTTCTCTTGTTGTATAGGTGGTGTCACCAATAAAATTGAATGTTCTCATCTGTTTTTGACTTAACCGTGCTGTCGAGGGCTTATTTGTGCTTGCAAAGGTATAAATAAATTCTTAGAAATCCACTTTTTTTGAAGTTTTTTAGCTAGGATTATTTTTTCGGGCAGGTCGCACACGTTGAGCCACATGTAGTTTTGTTTGTTATGGTGTTGGCTCATGTCTTGCGTGACCTGGAACAGCGTATGACTGAGGCACTAAAAAATATGATGAATGTTTGCTTGCTTCAAAGAAAAGAAATATCTTTGCAGACAAGTAAACGCAGGCGTTCACAGAACTTATTCTATGTCGTGTACATCTGTAAATCGCCAAACAAGAGGGTAGAGGTGGAGAGTGTTCTCCACCTCTTATTTTATATATTGGAAAAGGAGAAGGCAAAGGCGATGTCTTAGGGGAAGGACTTTATGATGGTATCTATTTTTGCCTGTATATCTTTTCCGTCGTAATAATCAAGGAATAATCTAAAAAGTTACCCAAATATTTATTCTCCAAATCGGGAGATTAATTCTTGTTTAATATCGTTTGGGAAATTGCAAAATGCAAAAGCCCTCTTCCCAATGCAAGTTACACTGTCCGGAATGACTATGTTACTCAAAGATTCGCAAAATAGAAATGCTATACCTCCAATGCGAGTTACGCTATCAGGAATAACAATACTGGTTAAAGATTTACAGTATGCAAATGCCCCAATCCCAATGCAAGAAACACTGTCAGGAATGACATATGATGTCGTATTCTTATCTCTAAATGCGATAATTTTGCTTTTGTCCTTATTGAACAACACCTTATTATCATAAATAAAGTAAGGTGACAAACATTTCAGTTCACCATCCCACCTGCAAAATGGATTACCATTCAAGTTCACTACACTTTCAGGGATAACTATGCTACGTAAAGATTTGCAGTTCTCAAATGCACTAAATCCAATTCAGGAAACACTGCCAGGTATAACCAGGCGTGTCAAAGAAGAGCAACCACAAAACGCCATATCCCCTATGCTAGTAACACTATCAGGAATAACAAGACTACTCAAATATTCGCAACCACTAAAAGCGCTTTTCCCAATGCTAGTTACGCCATCAGGTATAACCAGGCTTGTCAAGGAACGGCAACCAATAAATTTACTCCAACGAAATGCCTCATCACAAATAACCTTTGTTCCTTTTCTGATAGAATAAGTACCATCAAGTTCTTGTGGAGCTTTCAATAGTTTTCTTCCATCTTTACTATATTTCACGCCCCATTCATCAACAAAAGCCTCCTTCAACTCTTCATCGGTAGCTTTGGTTGGTAAGTCTTCAATTGTTTGAAGCAAGTTAGGCTTTTCGCCAATAAACAACCTGAAAGAACATGTAGAAAGCTCCTTTCTCGCCAATGCAAGCATGAAAAGAGAGTAAAGGGTACAGAAATCCTTATCACACATCAATTCCTGCAGGGCAGATATTACCTTGCTATTTGAAGGATTGCGATAATCATTCTCTGAGTAGAGAAGTCTGTCTGAGGCACCATAGATATCTAACAGAGTAGATTTCATCGAGATAGCCTTTAATGACAAGGCGATGCTTGCCAAAGAAAAATCATCTATTGTTTCATCGAAATCATCCACAGTACGCAAAGGATGACTGAAATCCCTGGTACCGATAGTCGGAGATTGGCTGCCCTTCATAGATGGCACATACATCCCGTCATAATCCACCAATGTAAGAGAACCATCGGGACGGACTATGATATTGTCCGGCTTAATGTCACCATGAGCAAAAGATTGAGTACGGAGCCAAGCAGCCATTTTGCCAAAGCGATAACAAAGCATTGACATGGCATATTGGTTACAATAGTTTGATGAGATGTAAGTTTCCATCGTCTCCCCTTCTACCCAATCCATCAACAATACAGGAAATTCATCCTCCTCGCATTGACTGTCAACGAAGAGTTCCTTCTCCATATACTTTACTGATGTAATGTATGGAGAATCTAACAAATCCAGTTCGTCTGCAATCTGACGATAGGCATCAGCTCGCCCCTCCTGTTCTTCCGTAAAACACTTCAGGGCATAATATTTCCCGCTACTCTTGTCCTGCATCTTAAACACCACGGCAAAAGCACCACTACTGCGATATGGCTCTCCGTGATCATCTAACACTGGTACCAAATGAGCCAATTTATCAAGATTACTACTTGCATCTTGTATGGCTCTAACATATTCTGATATTAAAGGATACTGCATATTTTATTGTTCAAAGTAATGCTTATAAGTATCAAGAAAACTCATTTCTGAAATATCTGTATCTCCATAGTTAATTTCATTATGCTTCTCGCTTAAATCAAACGGAATCAAATCTAATTTTTCAGAAAGCACCTCTATTATTGTATTCAAACAACATTTTTCACTTATAATAGTATCCTTCAACAACAATTTACCTAACGTTGTATTCTTAAATTTTCCATATTTTCCAACAAGCATTCTTAGCTTAATCAAGAAAACTTCATTTGACGAAAGCAATGCTATAAAATGCTTAGCGTACCTTTCCCTACTATCTTCATTAAATTGTTCGTCCGAATCAATATAAGTAGCGATTCGTTCAATATACCGAAAATATGAAAGGAAAGATTTTCCCTTTTCATGAATATCCTCAAACAGCATCATTATAGCCTTTATTTTTAGAATATCGAGTTTTTCAATCTGAACATTCAAGACAAAATGAGCTTTATACTCATCAACGAATTGCTCAATCTCTTTTTCGATTGTTTCTGTACGGATTTCACGAAACGTTCTTAGCATATCAAAAAAGATAGCATCAAACTGGTTCCTTGATATTTTATCATCTTGCATTTTAAAGATTATCCACATTAATATTGCAGCCATACAACTTGCAACACCGCTAGTCCAACTGCCCCACATAGTCCAATTTGCAAATTTGAAAATTGACATAACAGAAGTTATACAGAATGGAATAGGGAGAAATATGCAAATTACCCCTACACTACATATCCATTTTATACTTGTAGTTTTCATTGTAACAATTTTATAGTGTTAAAAATATTATAAATATCTCCAAAGATACTTGAAAACTCATCCTAACTGAGTCATCTCATCCCATGAAAAGAGCATTCTTTCTCCTTTTTGTTTCTCTATACTCACCTTATCTGCAATGAATTTCTTTTTTCGAGAAACATCATTAGAGTTAAAAGAAAAATTCTTCCGTATATAAGGACCACGCAAATAATAATCATCATTCCTTTCCATAACTTTTTTTTAATTAAACGGACTCCAAAAACAGTTTGGTTCATCCAACTGCAAAGTTACATAAACCTCAGCTAACATAATTAGCGCAACTAGTTTTTTAAGATTATTTGTATGCAGAGTAAGACCACTTAGCCTTTACACCTTTTACAGCACTCGCATCTTTCCCATCTGCAACTTCAGTTAGTCCATGAACTTTAATTCTATTTATTAGAAGAATAAGGAACAATTACATTCGACTTTATATAGACTTGCATATCATCTTTTGACAGGAGATTTCCACCTGGATCTAAAACAGCAAGAATTATTGGACGTAAATCCCATTCTGTCTCTCTGTCTTTACCAGGAAATGTTCTATAATTGCATTTTTCCATTGCAGAAACAATGAAATACATATTCTTATCTCTTTGAACAAATATATTTGTATCTTTTTCTGCAACAAAAACCTTATAAAAATGATCTTCAAAATTTTCATTAACTATATAGTAGTCATAATTCTTTTCAAACAGATTACGACCTCTAAAGATAGCAAGTCCCTGGTAAAAGGGTTCTAATTCACCTACACTATACGAATATTCGTAATCTATCATTTCATAACGGATATTCCTAATTCTTGTTTTTATTATATATTTTTTCATCATTTATCAATTTTAACGTATCCATTACAGACCTGCCACCTCTTCCGAGATTTTATCCGAACTCTAGTGCTGCAGCATCTTTAGTGCCTCAAGTTCATACCCTATTATAAATATGCAACACAAGGATCATTAGGATTGTTATCCTTATATTCCTTTATCTTTTGTTTAAAAGCATGTTCACCTTGTTTATAATAATATATGCAAAAACAAGTAGATGTAATAGCAAATATTAAAGAGAGTACGCTTCCAAGCCAATCTCTTAATCCCAAACAAGCATCTGCTGCTAGAACATAAAGAAGAAAGCCTAAAACACCAAAGATTATAGCCTTTGTCTTTTTGGAATCTTGGTATTTTATTTGTATCTCGGCTTTTATTTTCTCTGCCCTTTCGCGATTTGCTTCTTGTTTAGCTTTTTCTGCAAGTTCATTGTCTTTATTCTGTTGTTCAATCTGCTTCTGCTTTTCCTTATCTAGTTTATCCACTAAATATGTATTTAGTTCTTCCAAAGTTTTTGGAGCAAACAACGCTTTATTGTTTTCATCTATCATAAAAGCGTATCTATCCGTACCATCCAACTGGAAGGCTAGGATGTTTTCGTCAACAAATGCCGTACGAAGCATCACAAAGCTATTATCTTCACCATTGATAAGAATTGACTTGTTTGCAGGTATATATTTCCAAGTCTTTACAGAACCAATGCCGTTCGTTGTTATCAATACAGTTCCATCCTCTTGAAAGATATACACTTGCTTTTCGCCTTCATCATTAAAAACTATCCATGCTTTATTGGAAAGCACAGCTTTCGCATCAAGGCTCTCCGAGAACCTTTTATAGCGATTTAATGTCTCAAGCAAATATGTCTTCATAACCATTTACTATATTTTTTATTACAACGTTCTATTATTATATAAATGATATGCCAAAGCATTGACAACCAACAGTGTATGATTTCTGTAATTGCCTTGTTGTGAGTCAGTAAGAAGTAGCTCTGCATTTCTACGTTGAGTCACCCATCCCGCCAGCAAAGTCTTGGTATCAATTGCATATTCCTCCAGTTGACAATACAGTTGTTTGTATTCTGAAGCACTACCATAAGACTTAATCAACTCTTTGTCTTGAGTTTCGTATTTTACAGTGGCTAAAGCCTCCTGTAGCTCTTTACTCCAAACCGAAGTATCAATAACCTTCATTTTTGCAAATGATGGCTCTTGCTTATTGGCAAACAATTCATAATCATCCTTCAGGCAAGCCATCCGAATATAGGCGATGTTCATAGGCGCATCTGCTTGACAGATAATCCCCATCGTACCACCAGTATAATAATACAATCTGAGATACATGGCATCAAACTTATTAAGCGAAGCCTGCAACTTGTTCCAGCAATCAGTCTCCTGCTTAAGGCAGTCTTTCAATGTTGGCAGCAATGGCAGACTACCCAGCTTAGCAGAATAAGCTGCTATATTGTTCTTGTATTGTTTCTCTTGTTGGGTACACCACATTGCCATCCCAGAAGTTGTCTCCTCTGGATTTTCTGATGAATCAAAATACAAGTCACCAAATTTTGCGATGATTTCCTTTTGATAATCATCTTCGTCTGATACCATTGTATTAGCTCCACTAACTTCTGCACCATACCCAACATGGCGTACTGCTATTGCATTTCCGATAAAGAAAAACAATGCTATAACTATAATTGCTTTCTTATTCATAACATCGACTTTTTCTATTCTTACCAACTTTAGACTCAGTTATTGCCAAATCTACTCCAAAGGTACGAAAAATATCTTTTCTGTTACTTTTTCTTGTTGCCTTTTAACAAAAAATATACTATTCCTATCGGGACTAAGAGATAAAACGAACATATTGCACATATAATCATTGCCGAATTTAGCAAGCCTACAACACAACCCATTCCTCCTTCAGGGGTTCCATCTTTTCCTTTAAAGCGATCTGTCAATATCCAAGACAAGCCAAGCAACACAATCGCTGCTATAGCAAAATAGAAAGAAGTTTCCCAACCCAAGAAAAGAGTTGGAGCATCATCATATCTCGTCCAGTCAACCCCTGCGTAAGCTACATTTGCCAATAGAAGCAACAGACCTAATATTGCAATTCTTGCATGATGAGATATTGATAAAAATGGTATCACCATAGTTATAACCTTTTTAAATTAATACTTTATGAGATGGCAAAGTTAGTTCTTTTCTTGAAAACAGATGTATTACCTAGAGAAAAGCACACCTCCACAAGGCTTGTGGAGCTAAAAGATTTGCTGATTATCAGATTTCACACTATCTTTGTCCCCAAAATTTTCAAACGAACTAGAGTATGGACAGATTAGTATTATTTGTAATTGCGATTGCGATAGCATTCGGCATCGGCTGCCTCGGCAGAAAGAGAAAGATTGGATTTGGTTGGGCATTCGGCTTATCACTCATCAATGCCATTATTGGACTGATAGCAGTATTATGCTCCAAGAAATTGGACGAAACTGAGATTGAGGGCAAAAAGGAACAGGAATTATGAAAGGATTCGGCTGGTTTTGCGTCATCCTAGGCAGTGCCTCCTTTCTAGGCGCTGCCATCAATGGCAACAGTGTGTTTGGGCCAGCATTCTGGTTAGCCCTGGGCATCTATCTCGTACATCGGGCAAAAAATCGAAAAGAAAAATAAAAAATATCACAGAATATTTGGCAATTCTTGCTATTTGTCGTATATTTGCTGCGAATATATAATTCGATAAGATTATGAATGTAATAGAAATCAATTCTGAAAATTATAAGGATTACCTACATCTTGACATTATCGCATTCTCCTTTGCAGGAGAAGGGGCGCAAGGAGAAGGGGGTGGACTTTGGATGGTGACTTCCGATGGCAAGCTATATCACACCAATTTTGCTTATACCATCAGTTGGGAACAAGCCATATTGCTTTGCCCTACCCTCCAGGCATGCGACTGCGATTTATTCCGTACCACGCCACCTGAAGGTTGGCAATCATACTATATGGGAGGTGGCAATTTCCTTATTGTTAAGGATACATATACTGAGATATTTTCTCAGTTAGACCCTTATGACCTATATGGGCAATGGAAAGATATCTTGATAGAGAAAATTAAGTAAGAAATATGGCTGGTAGAACAAGAAAAGTAAAGGCACTGAGGTTCAGGAACTTCCCCACTCAGTGGCGTGGTTATGCGTTCTTCGTGGAGCAAGGATACAATGAGCAGTTGAATCTTTCCATCATCAACCATTTGGAAGAGATACGAAAGCTGCTTTGGAAGGAATCCATCAACTTCATCTATTTCCCTTATCTGATGCATGAGATAAGGGATGCTGCCGTATACAATTTTCCACAGATGACGAAGGGGGATTTCTCACAGGCTGCCACCTCCGACATTCTTCTGCAACTTCTTGATGAAAAGAAAGATGCCGAGAATTTGCCTCCTTGCATCATGCAATACGAAAGAAGCGAGGACGGCATAGACTATGTAAATGCCTTTCCAATATCCATTCAGGAGGATGCCGACTTGATGCCACAGATGGAGAAGCTACTAGACAAGCAACTCTCCAGTGCCAACGTATTCTGTAGCTCTGTCCCTGAATTCACCTTAGGTGATTACAAGCCACAGCTGCCAGCAGACGAAACCTTTGATGAAGATGTAAAGGAAAAAATGCGGGAGGTATATCACCAAGTGAGAGACCTACAACTTAGGGGTGTGAGCGAATGGGTGCTCAAGCAGTATCTCTTCCCCGAGAAGCAGTTGAGCCGACTGATTATCACGGAGAAATACGACATCATCCTGCCCGATTATCATGATATGCAAATCAAGATGGAGCCATTGGTAAAAGCTGTATTCATCCTCTTCCTGCGCCATGAGGAGGGCATCGTATTCAAAAGCCTTTCCGACTATCGAGAAGAGCTACACACCATATATCTCGACATTTGCGCCAAGCAGGAAAGCCCTGTGCATCTATCTGCAGAGAAGATTCGCCAGAGCATAGATGCCTTGACCAACCCCCTCTCCAATTCCATCAATGAGAAGTGCGCCCGAGTAAGAGCCGCCTTCGTATCCCAGTTTGACGAGTCACTCGCCAAGTACTATTATATAGATGGTAAAAGAGGCGAAGCTAAAAAGATTATACTAGACAGGAAACTCTTGGAATGGAAATCTGTTGTCATAGAAGATTAAAATTGTTGTCATACGACATAAAGGGTAATGGTCGTACTGCGCCATAGACTTATGCCCCCTCTCCCAGTGCAATCTAGACTTATTCAGGTTTCAAGAGAAATTGCATAGTTAGAAAATACAAGGTCGAACTTTAGGTTCGGTTTATGAAAAGTGAATCCTGCCGGCATCACAGCCAGCAGGGTTCTTGCTTAATAGTCCCAGTAAAACTCGTCAAGTATCACTTCATTAACCGCTCTATCCATTCATTGAACAAAGGGCATTTCTCACGAATCTTCTCCAAACCAATGTCCATAGCAACACAAATGCCAACAACTACCTTATTATAATCAGGAATAGCAGCTATCAATCGTTTGGACGGAGCTGTCTCAGGACTATTGTTGATAAGCTCTGGCGATTGGAAAGCCTCTGCCGTAGCCTGCAACTCTGCATAATCAAACTCACTCTCCTCAAAACTATTCAAGAATGCACTCACATCACTGAACAGCAATCCCTCAAACTCATGAAGTTGTATGTATGGAATGAAGCGAAAGCGATATTGCTCAGAAATATCCTTCGCCATTCTATCTATCAAGAAATGAATACGCTCCGTCTTATCCACTATCTCCTTAGATTCTTCCCATCCAGGAAACCCGAACTGGTCTTTGATGCCATAGTAATCCACTAACATGCTGACATAGACATCACCTTCTTGAAGATGATTCAATATTTGCTTTTTGATGGTGGCCCAAGGAACTATACCACCATGCGAGTGCTTGATGACAGGGGCTTCCACATAAATATTATGCTTAGCAAACTCAACCCCAAGCACTTCTGTACAAAACTCTTGTTCCGTAGGCCCCTCACATACTATGATTAGTCGTTTCATCGTGGCTGACCTCCTTTCATTATATTTTGTTTCCACAAATCACCAAGTGTATAATCCTCAAGCCAATGTGCCAATTCTTCGCTATTCAGCCGATTGATGGTTGTGCCATCTTCGTTCTGATTAACAGTCAAGACATCCTCAGGTTCAAAGTTACTAATCAGTTCAGCACTCTGAGTTGCAACGATAACTTGCGTGCCCTTTTGTGCCGCCATCTTAATCAAACCCGAAAGTTTTTCGATAGCCACAGGATGCAAACCAAGCTCCGGCTCATCAATGATGATAACCCGTGGTAACCATGGCTGCATAAAGAGCACGGTCAAGGCAATAAAGCGAATGGTTCCATCCGACAAGTCGGTCGGTCCGTAAATCATAGAACTATACTTATCCTGCCATTGCAAGCGCACCATATCGGCTTCGGTTGGTTGGAAATAGAAATCCGAGAAATAGGGAGCCACACTCTGAATGACGCGGATGATGCGACGATAAGCCATCGGCTTCTCTCGCTGAATACGATAGAGGATAGCCGCCAGATTTTCACCATGCTCATACATACGATAAGCATCGTTCACAATATGGCTATCAGCCGTAAATGGAGAACGGCGACCTGTATCGTGGAAGTGAAACTTGCGGATTTGGGAGATATAGTTAGATAAATCTTCCTCTTTATGGTCTTTTAAACTCGACTCGTTCTGATACTCCGTTATAACATTTTTTCTCTCTAAATTTAAAGGACAAACATCATCGTAACAACCAATAGCTTCTTTTTCTACGATGAGTTTACCATCAGATTCCAATAAAGCCAAGTCATATTCACTCTTAGCTATTAGCAAGTTTACAGCTATACGATCGGTAACTTTTCTGCCTTGATAGAGTAATTTATCTACTCCACCAACTTGAGCGACATACGCCCCTAATCTCTTCTCATAGATGTTGCCTAACATCTCGAAAAGAGATAAGAAGTTACTTTTACCAGCTCCATTGGCACCAATCAAGAGATTGATAGGATGCAGTTGAACTGATAACTTTTTAAAAGACTTATATCCAAATATTCTTATCGAGTCCATATTATAATTTCATTCAAATATAAAAGCAAAGATACACTTTTTAAGCGTATTTACCAAATTATTTATTCAAAACTTTTGTTTTACTCGCAAAATTAAGCAATATTTTCTATAAAAAAATAAAAAAGTAACTACTCTGTCATCTTTATGATGCTGTGACACCAGATGCTCCTTCAGATACTTTTAGTCTAAGCCAAGAAGGGAAATATTTCCAAAGCTGACATCCCATTTTGAGTTCGACTAAACGTTCAAAAGTTCAACTAAGTTAGATTTCATCATTAGCAACTGATTTTCTGAGTATTATAACAAAGACGCAAACTAAAGATTGACTAACTTCGACTAAAAGTTCGACTAACTTCAACTAAGTTCGACTAAACATCGTCTAAAACCCACCTCTTTCCAACAGTTAATTTTATAATTCCTTTTTTCTTAAGCGTAGAGAGGAAATTATAACTTTACTTTTTTGTCGCTCTGTGAATACCTTGCGGATTCCTCGCCCTATCGTATCTTTCATGTTGAAGTTTACCATACCTTGGCACTACACATAATTGCGAAAAAACTTTCGGAATCCATTTTGTTCAATAGCATTTCTTACAAAATTTGGCAAGAAGGATTATATAAAGCCGCTACTCTTCCTCCTCTGAATCACAGTCACTATCAGCGAAGCCATCATCAAAACCGGCATCATATCCTTCTTCATATCCCAACTCATACTCCTTCCTGTTCTTTCCCTTATATCGGCAAGCATCGTCGTAAGAATCGCCTCGTATATTCTCGATACCATCATAATACCCATCCTCCTGACCCTGATCATATCCTGCATCATAGTATGGATTGATGCTAAGATCAAGTGCAGAAGTGGCATCAGTTTTTTGCGGAGAGACAAGTGTGGATTGAGAAGAATCTATGCCGACTTTTGAAACAGAAGTCTCCTGCGGCATATCTTCATAAATTACCGCAGTATCCATTTGAGCATCAGAAGATTTTTTGTTTTTGGGGGAAAAACACCCCAAAAGCATCAAGACACCAATTGTTTCAACAATAAAAACAATCATAAATGTTCTTGCTCTTTTCATAACCAAGACCATACACAACTTAAAGTACTTACTATAACAGGACAAAACATTACATAACTTCTCAACAATGCACCTAATATTTTAGACAACGCATCTTTCTTAAGCGGTTCTATTATTTTGGAACTAAGAGAATTGTCCTTTGGCAGCTCCGCCTTTACAGGTGGCTTTTTAAAAGTAGAAACTACTGTTTTTTTCCTACTTTTAAAAGGAATTTTCATTTCATATCCTTTATCAACAAAGCCAAAAGGATATACATTTGTTAATTGCTGATAGGTTTTGCTTACCAACGTTTCTTTCAACAAATGAGTTTCTTCCTTCTGAAGCATATAAAGGATTTGGGGCTTATCTGTAAATATAAAAGGCATATCCATCTTTATCCATGTAACGTTACGGTAGTGCTTCCCTGCCTTTCTCGTTGGACGATAGAAATAATCACTTTCAACTATGCCCCAAGCAACAATTGTAGAATTTGATGCACAAGCAATTATAACATCACCTCTTCTTAAAGAATTAGCAAAAGCATTATATGCAATAGGCCGACTATCAGTCCCCCGGCTACCAGGATTTTGACATTTATATTCCTTTTGGAAATCAACAAGTGATGAATAAGACTTGAAATACTTAAAACCAGGAGCCTCCATTTGCATTTCATTTGCCAAAAACATTTTTTGCCAATTTTTATTTTTATAAAAGACAGAAGATCCCATCTTCCAAATCCAATAGCGCCCAGAAAAATTATAGGAAGCCAATACTTCCAGCTGTAATTCTTCAACAGTCAAAGTATCAGCCTCCTCAAATATATCATCTGAGATACTAAAAGATTCAGAGGAAGTTACCAAACTCGCTTGATATATTTCCTCAGAAATTTTGTACTCTTCCATAAGCATCATTTCTTTATATTCTCAAACTTTGCTTTAGTCACATCAATATTACCTATAATAGGAATGATATTAATCAAGAAGCGTTGGTTCTGCTGCTCCACATCACGCCATGCAAAGAATTCTTGTGGGGTAACCTCGTTGATGGTCTTATACTTTGCCTCATCAGGATTCAATGTGATAGGATTTTCACCACCCTTATAGAAATAACGAGGAACACCACCTTCTCCACTACCAGCTACAATAATCTCACACTTACTATCTGCGTCATTCTCACTAGTATGTTGGAATAATCCACATCCTCCTTCCGAAACAGGATCTGTCCAGAATTTCCTTAAGAACTTTGCACGAAGAAATGAAAGCGTTTCATTATTTTGCCAATCATTATCATCGAAAGGTATCTTAGAAGATTGTCCCTCTATAACTACCAAGAACTTGATGTTTTTACTATCACTATTGGATTTTTCCAAATCATAGATAATATTTTGAACCAACAAACCAGCCTGGCGGATGCTATCACGTTTCTCATCAGCTTTCCGCTTATCAGTCAAATCATACTTCAACTTACTACTAATATCGTACTCTTTGTCTTGATAAGCAATACTCACCGTTAACGTATGCTTCAAATACAGAGTATCATAAGCATAATATCCGCTATTATCTATGGAATCAACGGTAGAATATACATCGATAATATCTTTGTACTCATTTACCAACATTTCCAACTGCCCTTCCTTCAACTTAAAGCGAGCATAAGAAACGGCAAACAATATGAGCATCACGGCAAACAAAGTTGTCATGATATCTACATAGCTTGGCCAAAATGATTCTTTATTTTTTCTACCTATATCCATTATTTTTTCCAAAATATTTTTCTAAACCATCCCTTTTTATTTGACTTTTCTTCCGCATCTATACCTTTATCCATAGAAGTCGGAGCAGCAGTTGGGCCATCTTCTGCTACAGTTACTTTAGAATGCTCTTCTAGAGAAGTATCAATCTGAGAACGAGAAATCGATTCGTTATTTACAGATTCATATACAGGAGAGTCCTTTTGCTGAACTCGCTGAATAACTTCCATCGCTTTTTGATCTTTTTCCTGCTCTTCTCTTATCTTTGCCAAAAGAGCTTCTTTTTCTGCTCGATCTTTCTCTGCTTGGATTCTTGCTAACTCTATAATTTTTTGCTTCTCTCGCTCAGCTTCTTCCGCCTTACGATTAGCCTCTTCTTTTTCACGCTGTGCTCTATCTACTGCGGTATTGGAATTATTACCAAACCAGCTACCTTTTTTATTATCTTCCTGGATTGCACTAATAGCATTCAATTCTGTATGGATTTTAGAAAGAGTTCTCATCAATTGGTTGCCATCAACTGGATTACGCATAAGCTGTTCCAACATCTGAGAAATATCATTCAGCTTCTTCAAAGAAGAGAATTCACTTCTTATCTCATCAACAGACAACTTCTTGTCTATAGCCTCAACAAACTCACGTTTACGCTGTTCCAGTTCTTTCTTTCGTTCCTGAAGCATTTTCTCGTAATCATCAAGATAAGAATCAAGGGCTTCATTATACTTCTGCATAACACGTCCCATCTCCTTTTTCTGCTCCTCGAAATATATCTCCAGTTTTTTACTAGCAGTATCAGAGTAATTTTCGGCTACTTTTTGTTTACTTCTAATAGCAGAAATATTCTCTTTAATTTGCTCTACCAAAGCACTACCAACCATCTGAGTATGTGCTATATTCTCACCAAGTCCATTAATATTTGCCTCAAACTTAGTAATTCTGTCAAGAATAGAGTTGATTTCTGCAGCAACTTGCTTTGGTACTTGCAGAGATTCATTGAAATCTTTTTGAAGATTAATGGTTTCCTGTGCTGCAATCAACATCAGTCTTCTTGCTCTTTCAAACTGATCAAGAGAACCCGTTATTTCCCCAAAACGTTTGGATGCCTCAACAAAAGCGTCCATACCCCTTATCAATTGATTACTCTTTATTGTTGCAAGCAATTCACCCTGAAGTTCAATGTTCTTATTGACTTTATTCATATTTTGTCCCATTGTGTCAACAGCAGAAGCCACAACTTGCACACTCTGACGGAATTCATTACCGAATGCACCTGTCACATTCTTGAAGGCATCTTTAAACTCTACAATCACTTTCGAGAATGTAGGTTCAAACAGATCAATAGTCTCATGAAGCTTACCTATAGCCTCAACCATACTGACATCAACAGATGGCATCAACTCGTTCTGTACCCACTCATAAAATTCATTCTTGTCTCTATCGATTTGATTAGTCGCCTCGCTAGCCGCACGGTGGCTCGATATCAATCTAGAAATTCCACACCAACTAGTAATCATCGATACTAACACTCCGGCTATCAAGCTCTGAATATTTGCATCTGTGATTTCTCCAGAATACCATGTTCCTACAAGAAACATTAACAATCCAATAAAAACACCAGCAAAGGTACCCATCAAACCTATATGTGTAGGAAAGGACAACTTTGAAGTTGCGATTTCATACAACATAGAGATTCGACGTTCCGTCTTGTTTTGAATAATCGAGAATGCAACGGTTCCCTTACTTTTTCGTATATACGCATTAATATCCTGTATCAGGCTTTTCAATTCTGCGTCATCATTTGCTACATTTTTAATGACAACACTCATTGTAGACTTATCCGTATCTGCGTCAACTGTTATACTATCATAAGTTGAATATCCTTCCTTCTTCGAAAAAAAGTTTTTTAAATGCTCTATTGCTTCCATGTTTATATGGTACTCTTTGGTTTGTTTTACAATAAACCATATTGCCATACAAATAGAGATACTTAAAGAAAGAGCCAACTGTACAATATATTCTGCATCCATACTAAACTATTGTTGTAAGTTCGAAAATTTTATCAATAACAGGAATAAAGAATACTGCATCATAGCATACATCATCGTCATTAGTATATTTCTCTTTTACATCTGAACGATAATGGGTACTAAGATTCTCATTATATCCCAATTTTACATTATTCTTGAAGAGATTCAAATCAACCGAATTGTCAACGACTCCATGTCTCTTCAATATATCAAGGACAGAGCAATACAAGTCATTCATCTCTTTATAGTTTTCTAACAATCCAGACTGTAACGACGGATCATTATTCATCTGTCCAACATTCTCATACTCTTTATCAACACCATGGTATATCAAGTTTGGTGCTTCAACTGCACTTTTTGAACGATAAAGTCCACCATAACAAGTACTTTCTTTTCGAGTTCTAGGCATCACGACATGAATCGTTTCAACTTGTCCATATACTTTTGAGAAAATAGCCGTCACAATATCCTCAATCAAAGCCACATCTTCCGTAATGAAGTTATCAATGTAACGACTACCATTACCACTGAACACAACAGAACGTGGGTATGCAAATTTTTCAAACTTATACATCTTAGCCACATAATACATGATTGCCGTAAAATGGTAAGCAAACAATGGCAAATAATCATTGTGCAAACGATCCATAATGTCATTGCTTTTGCTATTACTCAACCAGAAATTAATAATGTCAGTTGTAGAGCATTGCTTATTAGCTTTCATCTCTGATTCCAAGAGACGAAGTTGATCATTCTTACCCCAATTCAGGGAACCAATATATTTCTGATAGATACCATTTGCTCTGATATTATCAAATTCTTTATGACCATTACCCCATAATATATCACAGCCAAAATGAACAGAAGATGCAGCTACCGGCTTGTTCTCATTAAAATATACATAATCAGTTGAGCCTCCACCTATATCAACAATCATTACAGAATCAGTGTTCTTTACATAATCCATCTTCTTGAAATAATAGTATGGAGCCTCAGATTCTGTATAACAAGTCACATCACCTGTAAACAGAATCTCTTGAGCTAAATTCTTCCAACATCTTTCATAGATACGCTTAGAATTTCCAGAAAAACTTAATGGTCTAAACCATATTAAGCTTGTTTGGTTCAACACACCATTATGCTGTAAAATATCACACTTGATAATCAAAAGCAGTTCTTGAATGAATAGTTTGATACAATCTTCATTCTCTTCCCATTTGACATCGGTCTTACATTCCTGGAATGTAGTCTCCATCATCTTCTCATAGAAGAATGCAATATTATGGTTATCAAATAATTTCGGTTGTTCTACTATATTACGAGCCTTACAGATTGCAGTACGGATTGGGAATTTATAATCCACTCCATCTATAAATGGAGGTACAAATTCTGTCTTCATCATATCACATACAGGTTCTCCCATAGAGTCTTCTATATTTGCAACTTCTGAATACTGCGCATTACTGTCATTATCATGTAGATAAGAAACCATACTCTCTTTCATTGCAAACATTTCAGGAACATCATTAGCATTATTATCCGTTCTGGAAATAAACGTATTAGATGTACCCAAATCAATAGCATAAGTATAACTATTATTGGTACGTTGCGCTTTTCTCCATTGAGGCAACAAGAAGCCACAATCTGTACCAATAGTTAGCTTCATAGCATCAAAAGCTGTATTGAACAACTCATAATACTTCGTACTGCAAGCTAATGCACCAGCACCAGAACCTTGTTTAGAACGTACAACAGGTGCTTCAACACCATTTTGGGCACGCTCTGCATCAGCCTCATTTATCTTAACATAATTACCGACATCATCCTTTTTGTAGAATCCAAGAGCAGTATCTTCAATCTTCAAAGTATGCCATTCACCTTCACCATTATTATTGTCAGCAACCGCCAATGCCAATTTGAAATAATTATTCTCAGTATCTACAGGTGACAATATATTAGGAAACAAACCTACATTTACAGAATGGTTATCCTTGGAAAGATCACGAATTTCATCCTGTTCACTGTATTCTTTCAAATATTCCTCACCTTTATATCTAAACTTAACAACCACACTATATGGCTTAACTTGACAGACACACTCTGCCAAGCCTTGATCTAAATAAGACAAAGCTTCGCTCTTTAATGGCAGAAGATAATCATACGTACGCTCATTAACTTCGCGCTCATACTTTATACCTACGAAATTCTTTCGGTTCAAGCGATAAGGAAGTTTAATAAGTGTTGGCAAAAAGAAATCATTAACATCAGTCTCATCATTATACCCTATCTTCAATCCATTGATAATCAATTCTGAATTGAACAACGTCAGAACCTCATTCGTTTTTATAGAATAGTTATTTTTTACGTCAGGATCATTTTTTAATTCACGGATATAATCTCGCAAATAATCATATCGGCTATCTAGACTAGAACCACTAAACAGCTGATACATATAATTTTTGAAATCCTTATCTCTATTCTCCAACAAGAGTATATCACGAAAATACTGTCCGTTTGTTTTACGATCAATTTTCAGAGACTCATACAAACTTCCTTGAAACTTAATTGACGATGTATTATTCTTAGATACATCCAATTTATCCATATCTGGCGGAGTCACAAATCCCGTCATAGGAGAACTGGTGCCAAGAAGATATTCCTTGCCATTCTTCTCTAGAATAACAAAGAACAATTTATCTTCCTTTATATCTTCATCATAAATAGAATTAAGAGCATTATACAAGATAGGAACTCTATCATGAAGTTCCTTCATTTCCTCTGCTTTATTCCACTCTTTAACAACAACTTTAACGTTATTTCCCCATTGATTTTCATGATACTTTTTATTAAAAAGAATCTCAAAGACATCAAGACAATCAGAAACTAATCTAGTATAAGCCAAACCAGCATGAACTGAAGGATTACGCTTTTCCTCTGTTAGTCGGCGAAAAGCCTCTTGTACGACAAAAAAGCGCGCAAAAGGTGTTGGCAAAGAATTCAAAGCACCACTATTATCAGTGCGCTGTTCCTTGACATCATCCAGCCTGCTTGCTTGAATACCTGTATCCTGGGGAGTCCATACGGTTCCTTGAATACCACGGTCTATTATATTTAAATCTATACTTGCCATATTTATTTTATTTTCTGAGTGAAAGTATTTATTGCCTCATAGGCATATTCCAGGAAATTTCGAACTCTATTGTTGTTTGTCATTCCCTTATTTGAGCTTTTAATCATTTCCAATAAATAGTAAGAGTCGTCCTTAGCCTCCAATTCTACACTATTCTTTACGATATTAACCATGTTAGATGGATTAATATCTGCAATAGGTGCAAACGCCCTCTTCTTTGCAGACAACTCAGAATACCATTTTTCAAAAGACTCCGAGAAAGAAATCACCTTAGAAAGAGATCCCTTATAGAAACTAGCATCAAAACCACGACTTTGCTTCAATGGGAAATACTTTTCATTTGGCAACACCTTTAACAATGTATTAAAAATACTATAGTCTGCAATACACTTAACCAAAGAAGCATATCCACTACCAGCAGAAGCCAAATCCAAGGATGCAACATCATTCTCAATTGCACGAGTCAGATACTGTCTTTGCTGAGGCTTGGAACGCTGCAAGAAATCAAACAAAGCTGTAGCAGCAACAAGTTCAGTAAAGTTCGCCTCATCTGGTTGAGTTTTCTCGTTATTCTCATGAAATGCCTGCAAGGTTGTCTCGCCTACATAATAGAGCAAATCAGACTTCACTGTATGCTCATAGTATGTAAGTGCAGCCTTCGCCTTTGTCATAAAATTTGCAGAATCAATTTTACTATCATTCTTCTTTGGATCAGTCAAGCCATAATATGGCAATACCGTTACAGCACCCATAAATACATCAGACACTGTTTGGGAATCAACAGTATTTCTAATTTTTCTTTCCAAAAGCGGATAGCCTGATGCTCCAGTACCACCAAAAATAGAACTTATGATGAAAACACGATCATCTTCTCCACAATGAGTTTTGAATGCATTATACCATGAAGCACCTTCCAACATTTCTTGAAGTACAACCGTTCCCACATTAGGATTACCTCTGAAACCGACAGACAAATGATTATTCAGATTCTCCTTCGAATACAAAGTCTGTATCAAGAAATTATTAATACTCTTTGTATCAAGATTACCAACATTCAAAAATTCAGCATAAGAACGATTTTCGCCCGCAGCTTTGTTGGTATTATTAGTTTGAGTATCCAAAGTATTAATAAGAGTCATTTCTGCCTCAAAGAATCCCTTTGGACTTTTTCGGTCCTCAGATGCCTCTTGATGAATCTCTACATATTTGTCTATCAGAGTTTGCAGATTTTTCTTTTCATCTAAATCCAAATGTGGATCAACAATTATAGGAACCACGGTAAAGCCATTGGTATCCATACCAGCAGCCATCAGCATCGTGATACTTTTCATCACGCGCTCGCCAGTTCCACCTATGCAAAAAACAAAAACTTTCTTCATACTATAAAACTATTTTTATAAATAGCGATATGCATTGGTTTTACCCCATTTGCACCACCCCCAAGAAAAGATCCAATATGTTACTACAGCTAATACTGCATTTGCTAATGCTACTTTTAATTCAATCATCAATGTTCCATTTAATTTTGGAGTAGCAAAGCCCATTGCAATACCTATTGTTATTACGAAACCTAAAATTGCACTTACAGCAAGAAAACGCCACCAATACTTAGGCAAATAATGACGCCCTGGTTGATTATTAAAAGGTATATAATAATAAACAACGACTCCTATAGCTGCAACAATCGTCAGAATAAAAAAGACGATCGAGGCATCATCAAGTTTGCTCCAAAACAAACTAGCATTGGTACGCATAGCATCCCCCTCAAAAGATTGAAGAAAGGATGCTTTAGTGCCAATTAATGGCTGATATAACTTTATGAAATGCATAATTATAAACTATTTTTCGATATTAAAATATAATTTGGCTCAGGTTGGTGGTTTACAACCCCACCATGAGCAATACCTAGCAAAAAATTCATTAAAGAATAAGATGTAGTCACATCATTCTGTCCCTTAGAATCATCCAAGAATTTTCCCATTACATTACGCTCCACATATGGTATTGTTATATTCCACTCTAACACTTCCATATCATCAACCATATTAGATACTTTGAGTTTAATTGTTGCAACTACAGAACGTTTCAATTCTAAATTTACGTTATTACATTCTTCAACTTCAATATTTTCAACTGTCACTTTAGAGCCATATAAAGATTTACAGATAAAATACTGTTTTAGGACATCCTTATTAGCCATTAGCCATCTAAATGATTCCAGATGTAATTTCAAAGATAGAGTACACTCATCAACCGATTCTCCATAACCATAAAAAGTTGGGGAACCTGTTAGTTGAGCAACGTTTTTGGGCTCATCAAAAGTATAAGGACAAGCCCCATATTTATATCCAATTTCAAGATTGTCAACAAATCGTTTCTGTCTTTGCAACATAATAGCAATTCCATTTCGAACCGCAGACACCTTATTTTGCTCACCTATAATCAAATAGTAATAAGGCGATACATCAGTAACAACGCTACCATCTTTGCTTATATAATTAGAAGTTGCGCATACCAACGAATAAGCCTTTTGAGAGTCTCCTGCTATCCGTGCTATTTCTGCAGAATATTGAGTCAACAATACATTTGGAGCTGCCGAACCAACAGGACTATACTTCATATCAGAAATAAGAACAGCCACATCATTCTTTTTCAATCGACTAACAATATTTCGCAACATAACAGGAACTTGCGTAGAAGCATTACATTCCAGCGCACCAGTATTCATTGCAGTTTGGAATTGGACCAAAGACAACTGTCCAGCAACACTTCCATCATTAGTCATAATATTCACATCCTTTGTTACAGGAGCATAATAGCTCATTATTTCATAAACATCCTGCTTAAAGTTTGTAGGCTGACCGGCTCTAAAAAAGCCATTCATGCTACCAGATGATTCTATATAAAAATGAATAACTGAATTATAATCAAGCTTTGCAAAAGAAGGTTTCTTAATCAGTGTTCCTTCTTCTGTAAAATGTGGGTCGTTAAGAGTATTCAAACTGTCACAAGCGCTAATAGTCATTAAGGCTAACAGTGCTAATACATAATCACGTAATTTATGAAAAACTTTCTTCATAACACTATTATTTGTTTTGGTTTAAAATGGAAAAAGCGTGGAACTATTGTATGTCACAAATATTGAGGTTGTGGTAGAACCCATCTGCATGCAACAAACAATAGCCCACGCTTAGGGGTATATTATCCCCTTAACAAAAGGGTACAATAATCCTATGCGTGAGCAGTATTGCTTATCATCCTGCAGATTTCGAAACTACCACATTTCAATATTAGGATAACGTCAATACGCTCTTTAATTCGAGTCGTCATCACGCCCGTTCTTTTCCGTTCGCTCAAACTCTCCCGCAAAAGTAACAAATATTATCGAATCTACAAAATTTTTAGCTAAAAAGTTTCGAAAAAAGTTATGTGAGGGGACACAATCGTAAAAAGGAGAGCTATCTGCGGAGCATGATTTTTCCAACAAAAGGGATGAGGCTATAATGATATTTAGAAAGAAGTTCGCAAGCAACAAAGAAGCAACAAATATACGCACGTATAAATCTTTTTTCTCGAAAAAAGTATCAAAGTCTCATTTTTGGGTATAAAATAAGACTTATATCTTTAATACACAACACATTAACATAAATGAGACTTCTCTGAAAATGAAGGGAGAAGTATCATCGAAGTATCATAAATTAGCGAGAAGTATCATGATTTCTTGCTTGCATCGAAAAAAAATGCTTTATGAAGTGATAATA
>ERZ1023621.66-NODE-66-length-30556-cov-28.993377_pt1 | contig 30556 bp, 30 predicted proteins | sample MGYA00380330_ERZ1023621 | MGnify/ENA primary metagenome ERZ1023621 (study PRJEB33179, sample SAMN07448975) | human gut metagenome | biome: Human-gut; feature: Human associated habitat; material: Faeces | host: Homo sapiens | place: India: Bhopal | collected...
TTATATTTCTAGCATGCGCTGTATATACAAAGTTCTTTTTATTAGGGTTCACCCCTGAGCCGAAAAGGTGAATACTTGGGGCAAGTGTTCACCCCGCTGTTCACCATTCGGTAACTTAAGATTGCTTCAGCCCTCGTTCTTGAAAGCTGCTGCGAATTTAAGAAAAAAGGTTGAGACCGCCAAGAATTCTGTACCTACATATATAGGTACAAAAAGACGATGATTTTATAATAGCTTAACAAAAGATATTCAAATTTTTTAAATATATTAAGAAATGACACGATTTACAAAAACCAAAAAGGCACTGCGCGCTTTGACGGATACCATCCTCGGCGGCAGTAGCAATGTGGTACGCACCTTAAAGGTGGCTGGCCACATGAATGAGAATTCAGTCAAGCATGTCTAAGAGGGTTATGCCAGTCATACCCAGTCCTATTGCCTGCTTCGTTCTTCGCTGAAGAAGCAACACAGCACCAAAGACCAGGTGATGCAGATAATGGACTATCTTGACAACATGGAAGAGGAGTATCACAAGTCCTACCCCGACGATCCCTGCCCGATGGACGGTGGCTATAAGGTGAGCTTCGAAAGGTTTGTGATAGAATCCTTGAGAGCAGAGTGGGATTTACCACCTGAGACCGAATAGGTCTAAGAAATCTGTGTTAATCCGTGAGATCCGTGTGGGCCCATCAAAAAAATATTCAAGAAATCGCTTGGCGTTTTCGAAAGAAAGTCGTATATTTGCAGGCGTAAAGATATAAGTTATCATTATGAGTCGTGTTAAGTTAAACATAGATAAATCCATTCTTGCTTGGGCTATAGAACGCTCAGGTAAGGATTGCTGTGCGTATCTTGAGCAGCATCCTAAGGTAAAAGAGTGGGTGGATGGTTTGGATAGACCGACTCTTAAGCAGTTGGAGCGGTTCGCCAAGGAGCTTTTTGTGCCAATGGGATATCTGTTCTTGCCAACTCCTCCTGTCGAGACGATGCCTATACCTTTGTTCCGCCGAATCAATGACAGGCTCGATATCAATGTCTATGATACTGTCAATGAGTTGCAGGAACGTCAGGAGTGGTTGAGTGGTTATCTTCATCAACGTGATTTTTCCAAAGTTCCTTTTGTGGGAATTCATCGTGTGGAAGATGGCATTGATAAGGTATGTTCTTCTATGCGCCGGATTTTGGGCTTGCCTGTCAACTGGATGATGGAATATAGCAAGGTGGATGATGCTTTGAGATTCCTGACAGAGACGGTAGAAAACCTAGGTGTAGTCATAACCTATAATAGCGTAGTCGGTTTTAATAATAAGCGACCTATAGCTGTAGAAGAGTGTCGTGGCTTCGCTTTGGTAGATGATTATGCTCCGTTTATCTTTGTCAATAGTAGGGATGCCAAGTATGCCCAGATGTTTACTTTGGTGCATGAATTTGCGCATATATTGACAGGATATAGTGCCGGATTAGGTAATAGTGATATTTCCAGTACGGATATTACGGAACAATTCTGCGATGCAGTGGCTGCTGCATACCTTGTACCGGAAAACTTGCTGAAAGAAGTCTGGACAGAGGTGGGTGAAAACTATGAGATCTTGTCAAAGAAACTCAAGGTGAGTCGCTTTGTTATCGCTCGATGTGCAAAGGATTATGGTTTGATTACGAAAGAGCATTTCTTTGCTTTATATCAGAAATGGAAGGCAGAGCCTCTTGTCCACAAAGAAATAAAAGGTAGCGGCGGTGATTTCCGTCGTACAGCCATCAAGAGAGTGAGTCGTTTGTTCCTGATACATGTAAGCAATGCAGTAGAGAACAATGCGCTGCTCTATATGGATGCATTCCGTTTGACGGGACTAAAGGGTGATACTTTCCGTAAAGTTGTTGACAGCCCATTCTTCGTATAAGTTCAAAAAGTAGAAAGGAACAGTTATGAGGTATATAGTAGATTCCAATAGTTTTATCACTCCCCATCGAGGATATAGTCCTATAGATGTAGCCAGGAGCTTATGGTCGAAGATTTCGGCATTGGCTTCGGAGCATAAGATATATTCTCTCGATAAGGTTAAGGAAGAATTGTATCTACATGATGACGAGTTGAAAGAATGGATGAAGGCCAATATGCCATCAGATTATTTCTTGTCGTCCGATCATGCTGAAGTCATCACAAAATTGCAAGAGATTATTGCATGGGCTGATAGTCATACTTTCTACACTCCAAAGGCCAAACAGAAGTTCCTCAGAATGGATAAGGCTGATATTTATCTGGTAGCTTTTGCTGCAGTAGCCCCCGAAGAATGGACTATAGTATCCATGGAACGTCCTGCGCCAAGAAATGCAGGCGAGATAAAGCTCCCTGATGCTTGTGCCAAGTTTGGTGTAAGATGCCTGATGCTGCAGGATATGTTTAGGGAGATGGGAGAGAGCTATTGATAATATGAGTGTGCAGATGAAAGTTCAAAAAACAAGCTATGATTTATGAAATTTGCCTCAATAAATGAAAATGCTACATAAAGCGGGCGTAGATATTTATAAAACAAGAAAGATATGGATAATACATTATTTATATTGGGTAATGGTTTTGATTTAGGTTTGGGTTTCAAAACCTCATATGGAGACTTTATGAAAAGTAAAGAATTCTTTGATTTTCGTGAGTCTACATATTTGGGTGAGTATCTCTATAAGGAGCAAAATAAAAATAAGACATGGATAGACATAGAAAAAGAATTATCAAAGTATTGTCTTGAAATCAATAGTGGAGGGTTAATGAATCCGATGAAGACAAATGGACCTGGGCTTCTTCAAGCAGAGTATGGAACATTGAAAGATACGTTGAAAAAGTATTTGGAGAGAGAAACTGTAAGATACGTAACAATCGACTCTTCTTCTAATGCTTTAGCATTATTGAACCAGGTAGGACTCGGTAATAATAATCGGATTGTAACTTTTAATTATACTGAGCTTGTTGAAGGAATTACAGGAAACGTGTTTTCTCCGCAAAATCACAATCTTCTTCATGTCCATGGTAGTTTGGCTACAGAAGACGATATCGTGTTTGGCGTAGAAGATGAAGTCAAACTTCCTAAGAAGCACGCTTTCTTGTACAAGGCTTACAGTATGTTTAAACAAACAAGAACATTTTCTAAATGGCTTTCTGAGGCTAGTAATATAGTTTTTTATGGCTATTCTCTAGGGGATACTGATAAACAATACTTTGCTAGATATTTTCAAGATTTGTGCAAAATAAATGATTTCAATCGAAAAATAGTCTTTTATCATTATGGCATAGGTGCTTATAATGATTTAAAATGGCAGTTGTTATCTTTTACAGGTAGCCAATTGTCTGCTTTGGAAATGTATAATGATGTGCAGTTCTTGGATTGCTCAATGAAGAGACATTTGCCAAGTATTCGTTGAAATCCTTGGCGCTTACGAAGTAAAATCGTAAATTTGCCATAAAGTTTAATTAAGTATAAAAATGGAAAATAATGAAGAATTATAGTATAGAACAACGTGCTGTTTTCGACAAACCATATATTTCTGTAAATGTGGCAAATCTAAACTTGCTGGATACTCTTCGGCAGTACCTTGTGAAACTAGAGGAAGTTAAAAATGTCAATGTGTCACAGGGCAAAAGATTGCATCTTACAATTTATGGTCAGCCTTATGTAGATATAAGTGAAGTATTTAATCAAGTAAAAAAATCATTGGATGCTTTTGATGATTCTGAATCACTTCAAAATAGCAAAGGGTTGGCAAAGGAAATGTCACAAAGTCAGATGGAACAGCAAAATGTCAAATTTAATCCACCAACGCCTCAATATGTAGAAATTCCAAAAGATTGTCCTACAGTGTTTATTAGTCATGCATGGAATGGAGAAGACCATAAGCAATGGATACTAAGGTTGGCTAATGATTTGATAAAAAGATTTGGTATCAATGTGTTGTGTGATTTTTATAACCAAGGCGGTGTAAACTTGGCGACGTTCATGACTCATGGTCTACAAAACTCCAATAGGGTTTTAATCATTGGAACCCCGAAATATAAGGAAAAGTCTGAAAGGTTGGATAGCAATGGGGTAAGTTTTGAAAATATGGTTATATCATCAATTATGTATTATAACATGGATTCTTCGAAATTTATTCCTATACTGAAAGAAGGGTCATTTGATACATCATTTAATACCATTATGTCTATTCATACAGGTTATGATTTGTCAACGGCAAATAATTATGATTCAAATATAGAAACATTAGCTCGTGACATTTGGAATGAGCCAGAAATACAAAAGCCAAAGAGAGGTGCTAAACCTATTTTTTGTATTAGTAAGGCAATAGAAACTAAAAAAGACGAAGACTCTGATTGGAAAAAGTTTGTTTTATATGAAAGACTTGAACCATCTGAGCTTGAATATCTTTATCACAAGTGTTGGGATATGTTGGTAAAAAATAATATAACCGATCCTGTTAAACTGGCACATTTGGTAAGTGTTTTTGCCGAATTACACACTAGAGGTATATCTTTGACAGATGACAATATTTGTATCCTAAAACAAAACATAGATAGATTGTTGAGTTCAACGGGTAGCAAGGATGCACTTTATAATTGTTGTGTTCTATATGCACAGACACTTAGCGCCAATCATTATAATGAAGATGAATCAGAATTACCAAAAGAATTAAGGAGCTATTTTTATGAAAGAGAAAAAGAGCTATGGAATCTTTTTAATTATCGTCTAGTCAATGAATTAGAAAATTTGAATAATTCTAATGTCTCAATTTTAAAACAAATTCATCAGATGGCTCCAGATCATGGAACTTCCTATTCTTCATTACCTTTATTTAAGTATGTTGATGTGAACAGAATGGTAGCCAGTATTTTGCGTCTTTCTTCTGCAGGGCGTTCTGTACTTGCAGATTTTTTGATTGATAGATATTTCTTAAATTATAGTGTAGCAAATGTTCAAGATGAGTTGAAGGAAGATTTTGATGGCTTGAAAATGCTGCAAGATATTTTATTTAAGGCTATTGAGCATTTTACTCCTATTCAGAAATTATCATACTGCAAGCTCGCAAATACACTTACTTCAGCATTGAAGAGATGTGAAGGCGTTAGGGGTAGGTTAATTCAATACTAAATATCACGATAGGACAGTATTGGTATCATATTACAGATAAGAAGCCAGTTGAGCAAACTTCTTTACCTCTCATTCTTATTATGACACTCTGAGAGAATCGTGGAAATCATGTAAGCCATCAACTGTTACCACTCGAAAAACACAATAGATATAATATTAGGTTTTACTTAGATTTCATGTTTGTTAGGCGATGCCTTCTTGGTAACTTTCAGGAAGGTGTTGCTCTATGTTTTATTACTTTAATTTTTGAGATAAAGAAAAATATTCAATTATGATACAACCAAAGATTTCTGTAGTGACGGTATGCTACAATGCCGTCAACGACATAGAAGAAACAAATCTCTCTGTCATAAATCTGGCGTAGACCTTTGATGGTCCGCCAACCTTATAGCGTAGCGGTTCCGAGCACCGGAGGGCGGTTACATCCTCTCGTCCCTGAGGAAAGAGAGGCTTGGTGAGAAAGGTGGAGCTCCCTTTGGCTAAAGGGAGACGGAGGGATTCGAAAAATCTTCTTGAATTTTAAGAATAAAAAAATATAAAAACACAATATCATGATGAATAATTTCAAAGGTATAAAAGTAGCAGTAGCCGGTACCGGCTACGTAGGTCTGAGCATAGCAACCCTGTTATCTCAGCACCATCATGTAACAGCAGTAGATGTAATCCCAGAGAAGGTGGAGAAACTCAACAATAAGATTTCTCCAATCTAGGACGATTACATCGAAAAGTATTTGGCTGAAAAAGCCATATCATGGTGACACCATCCGATGCCCTGGTCATTAATACAGCCTCTGCACCTTATTTCCACAAGATGAGGCTGGTAATGCCAAAGTAGGCAAGGATATCCGCTTGTCTGCTCATAGAAAGAGCAAACATTAAAAAAGAATTTGGAATTTTAAACAGGAAATAATTACGGCAGGCGAAGTGCCTGGGGCTTATTTTATAAGCTACTTTTCGGCTCTTGGTATGGAGCCTGCCTTTCTTTAAAAAAAGATGAATATAATCGAAACAAATATAGAAGGCGTACTCATTATAGAGCCACGCCTCTTCCGCGACTCTCGTGGCTACTTCTTCGAGAGCTTCAGCGCGCGAGAGTTTGAAGAGAAGGTTGCCTCAAACTCAGGGCACAGTGCTTACTTCTGCCAAGACAATGAGTCTATGAGCAGCTATGATTTGAAAAGTAACAATAATATACGTGAGAATTTAACTTCTAAAAACATTTATGAATCAATCAAAGACAACACTTCAAGATGTTTTGCTCCTGCGATGTCTTGCTGTTATCTCCCTCGTGGCATGGCATAGCTATTGCTCATATATCTGTTGGGGATACGGTAACTCGCCATTGGATGGAGTTTATGGCAAAATTTTCTGTTTCTTAACTCCTGATGCAAATATGCCATTGTTTACCTTTATGGCAGGCTATTTGTTCTGTTTCTTACTAAAGAAAAAGCAAAAATATCAAGAGTTTAAACCTTTCTTACAAAACAAGGTGCATAGGCTGCTCATACCATTCCTGGTGCTGGGTGCATTGACCAATCTTACAGAGGTGAATCGTAATTTCCTCCCAGAAATGTTTTATGGCAAGCCGAGCCACTTGTGGTATTGCCTGATGCTCTTTTATTGTTATATAGTCTGCTGGCTGATAGAGAAGAAAGGTCAGAAGTACAATATAGTAGCTATGTGTGGTAGTATGGCTGTTGTTATAGCGAAAGGTAAGGGAGGACTTACTCCCAACGTTCCTTTTGGTCTGTTCTTGCCAGTATACTACTATTGCTATTTCTATATAGGATTCTTAGTATTCCAATACAAGGAGAAATTCTTGATACTTATGAAAAAAAAATGGATGGTAGTTTTTCTAGGCTATGGAGCTTTGTCTATAATAGATAAGTCTCATCTAATCCTCATTCATAGTTTAAGTTATATATCTTTATTACTCTTCATTTTCAATTCTGGGGGGGCATATTCTGTAAAACTATCGCAAGATAACTTGTTTACTAGATTTTTCAATTCTATAGCGAAATGTAGTATGGGAATCTATGTTTTCCATCAATGGATTATATGGAACATAACTCGCCCGGAATTCTTGCATAACTTTATACATGGGCATTATATTATCTTTCCATTATTATGCTGGATACTTATATTTATGGTATCATGGTTGATGACACACCTATTGACTAAGTACACCAGAGTGGGAAGGTATTTGTTGTTATAAAAATCATAATTATAAAAATATGAAAGTAGTACTTTTAGCAGGAGGCTTTGGCACTCGTATTAGTGAGGAAAGCCAGTTTAAACCAAAGCCAATGATTGAAATTGGTGGTATGCCAATTTTGTGGCACATTATGAAGGAGTATTCTTATTACGGCCATAATGAGTTTATCATCTGTGCAGGTTATAAGCAAGAATACATCAAGGAATGGTTTAACAATTATTTCCTTCATAATAGTGATGTTAGTTACGATTGGACAAAAGGAACCAATGAGGTTACTATACAGCATAGCCAATTGGAGCCTTGGAAAGTGACTATTGTAGATACTGGTTATAATACGATGACAGGTGGACGTATCAAGCGAGTTCAGAAATATGTAGGTAATGAACCTTTCTTCATGACATATGGTGATGGAGTTTGTGATGTAGATATAAATAAACTCTTAGAGTTCCATCAGGCTCATGGCAAGATTGCAACTCTTACAGCTGTAAAGATGGCACAGGAGAAGGGTGTGCTCAATATTGGTGGTGATAATGCTGTTAAATCATTCCGAGAGAAAAACATGCTGGATGGTGCACCAATCAATGCAGGATATATGGTCTTGGAGCCACAGATTTTCGATTACATTGAGGGCGATAGCACGGTCTTCGAGAAAGAGCCATTGGAGAAATTGGTGGAAGAAGGACAGTTGATGTCTTACATCCATGAAGGCTTTTGGCAGTGTATGGATAATATTAGAGAGAAGAATATGTTAGAGAAGCTTCTTGCTACAGGAACAGCACCTTGGAAGAAGTGGACTAGAGAGGTACCTAGAAAATAAAATATAGCAATGATAGATTTATTTAATAATTTCTATAAAGGAAAGAAAGTCTTGGTAACAGGACACACTGGTTTCAAAGGAAGCTGGCTTTCCATTTGGCTCCATGAGTTGGGAGCAGAAGTAGTTGGTGTTGGTTTGGATCCTTATTCTGAAAAGGACAACTTTGTATTGTCGGGTATAGGTAAGAAAATAAAGGCCGATATCAGAGCAGATATCAGAGATGGTGAGAAGATGAAGCAAATTTTTGCTGAGTATCAGCCTGCGATAGTCTTCCATCTCGCAGCTCAGCCTTTAGTTCGATTAAGTTATGATATTCCTGTTGAAACATACGAAGTGAATGTAATGGGAACCATTCATGTGATGGAGGCTATTCGCTCAACGCCAAGTGTAAAAGTCGGTGTGATGATAACTACTGATAAGTGCTATGATAACTGTGAACAGTTAAAAGGTTATGTAGAAACTGATCCATTTGGTGGTTATGATCCTTACTCTTCATCTAAAGGAGCATGTGAGGTTGCTATACAATCTTGGAGACGATCTTTCTTTAATCCTGCTGACTATGGAAAGAAGCATACAGTGAGTCTTGCATCTGTTAGAGCCGGTAACGTAATTGGCGGTGGAGATTGGGCTAAGGATCGCATCATACCAGATTGTATCCGCGCTCTTGAAACCACAGGTGTAATAGAAATACGATCACCAAAAGCAGTTCGTCCATGGGAACATGTATTAGAGCCTTTATCAGGATATATGCTGTTAGCTCAAAAAATGTGGGAAAAACCAACGGAGTTTTGTGAGGGTTGGAATTTTGGCCCTGAGCAAGAAAGTGTATTGACTGTTTGGGAAGTAGCTTCTTCTATTATAGATAATTTTGGGTTTGGTGAGCTGAAGGATGTTTCTGATCCAAATGCTTTACATGAAGCAAAGCTTCTGATGTTGAATATCAATAAAGCGAAAACACGCCTTGGATGGTTTCCACGTTTGAATGCAAAGCAGACTGCGAAACTTACGTCCGATTGGTATAAACGCTATAAAACAGAAAATGTATATGACCTCTGTGTAGAGGAAATAAATAATTTCGTAGGATAAAAAATATGGTAAGAAAGATACAATTATTAGATGCAACTCTCCGAGATGGAGGTCAGGGGTTGGAAGACCTTCATAAAAATGGATTTTCCGACAAAATTTTCTCAGAAGAGCTTAAACCTAACATAATAGAGTCATTAGGTAATTCTCATGTGGATATTATCGAAATAGGTACAATGGGACCTTCTGTTGAAGATAAGAGCAAGTTTGCTATTTATCAGAATGTTGAAGAATTGTCTAAGTATCTACCTGAGAAACGTAATCCAAAAGCTTTGTATGCTGGCTTGTATATTGGTCCTGATACGGATGTAAATGAGATTCCTGATTGGAATCCTTCACTTGTAGAGGGTATAAGAGTCATATTGAGATATTCCGAATTGCAAAAATCGCTTGATTATTGTGCAGCTTTATCTGCAAAAGGTTATAAAGTGTTTGTACAGCCAATGCTAACAATGCGTTATACTGATGCAGAATTGGATATGGTCATCCAGGCTGCTAACAAGATGAAAGCGTTTGCTTGTTATTTTGTGGATAGCTATGGATATATGCAACCTAAAGATGTGAAGCGCTTGTTTGATTATTATGATTCACGTTTAGATAAGGACATAAAAATTGGTTTCCATGCACATAATAATATGAATCTTGCTTATTCAAATGTGCAATATTTCATTGATATTGATTCTGAACGAGATATCATCGTTGATTCTTGCGCTACAGGCATGGGACAGGGAGCAGGAAATCTTCAAACTGAGTTAATCGTGCCATATTTAAATAAAAATTTTGGTAAGGCTTATGATTATGATTCTATTCTTGATATTTGTGATGTTTTAGACAGGGATATGATTCCAAATGATCTTTGGGGATATTCTGTTTCACGTTTATTACCTGCTGTTTATACGACTGCGTATAAGTATGGCTTAATGATGCGTAATAAGTACCATCTTTCTTTTAGAGATATGAATAAAGTATTTTCTCTAATGCCTGATGATTTACGAATGCGTTATACTGCTGAAAATCTTTCTAAAGTATTAAAAGTTCTGGAAAATAATGAGTAAGATTTATACAATAGAACCTTTAGATAAATTGCAACAAGAATATCTTGCAGCAGAAACGGGCTTAGAGGTGGTACAATTGGAACGAAGCAGTTTTTTGTCGCATAAAGAAGATTGTCTGCAAATTGAAATTCTGATATGTCGAGATAGGGATAATGTCCTGAAAATAATTGAGATATGCTCGCATTTAAAATTGATTTTTATCGTAAGTACAGGCGTTGAAAAGTTGCCTTTCTCAAAAATAAAAGAAAAAGGAATAGTTGTTTGCAACACTGGTGGTATAAATGCTCCGATAATGTCTGAGTATGTTATGGGGGCTATTCTTCAACATAGCACAAGATTTCGTGAGAATATCTTAAATCAAACTCAGCAATATTGGAAAAAGTTTCAATGTGTTGATAGTCTTAACGAAAAGAAACTTCTTGTAGTTGGAGCAGGGCGCACAGGACAGCTAATAGCTCGAAAAGCAAAGGCTTTTGGTATGTATGTTGTTGGTGTAAAGAAACACTTTGAAAATGTTCCTTTCTTTGATAATATAGTTTCTCTTGATTCATTAGATGAAGAACTGAATGAAGCGGATTTCGTTGTATGTACGATTCCGCTTACTTCAGAAACCTTTCTTTTGTTTGATTACACAAAATTTGAGAAAATGAAAGAAAGTGCAGTGTTTATCAATATATCGCGTGGCAAAATTTGCGTAGAGAAGGATTTGGTAGAAGCTCTGACTAAACAGAAATTGGCATGCGCTGTACTTGACGTTTTTGATAAAGAACCATTAGAGAAAGACAATGCTCTATGGAATTGTCCGAATGTGGTGATAACTCCTCATTCTTCTGGACGTTTGGATAATTTTATGTCTGAAGCTATCAAGTATGCCGCAAACAATATTAACGCATTTCTTAAGGGAGAAGAACTTCCAAATAAAGTTAATTTAGAATATGGGTATTAATAAAAGTAATTACATCGAGTGGATTGATGTTGCTAAGGGAATTGGTATAATTCTAGTTATAGCTGGACATACATTCTGCTTGGGGTTGTCTTATCCGCTTTATACATTCCATTTGCCTCTCTTTTTTCTTCTCTCGGGTTTAGTTTTTAATGAGATTAAGTATCAAGATTCTTGTTTGTTATTAAGAACAAAGGCAAAACAGATTTTATTACCATGGTTTATCATGGCTACACTTAGTCTTATGGTATGTTTATGCCTGCCTGAATGGAGACAAGATTTGTCATGGAAATGTATGCTGACAGAATTATATACAACAAATACTAACTGTATTCAGAATAGCTCATTATGGTATTTGATATGTTTGTATGTGATGTTTGTACTGTATTCTTTAGCATGTAGAATAAAATATAAAAAGTGGGGGGGCATATTGTGTATAGTCATTGCATTATTGTTGCTATTTATAAAAGCTCCACTTCAATGGCTATCTGAAAATTATCTTTCTTTGCCAGACAATAGATTGCCATTCAAGATGGATACTGCACTGATTGCTTTGGTTTTCTTTCTTGTGGGACTTAGGTTTAAAAAGAAGATAATCACATTGGTATCTAAGCCATATTCGTGGATAGTATTGTTGATTTTATTTCTTGCAGTTTATGTTGCCGGAAGACTAAATGGTTGGACAAACCTTAATTCATATGATTTTGGAACAATACCAGTTTTGTTTTATCCAATTTCGTTATGTGGTATATATGTGGTATCTTGTATTAGTGTAAAGATAACCAGTACTCCAATTTGTAAGAGATTAAAATCATTATTACTTTTCTATGGTAGAAATAGTCTCGTTATATTTGGCTTTCAATCCTTGTTTATAAGATTGTATTTATATATCTTCAATCATTTGCAAGGTTTGGACATGCAACTATATCAAAATTATGTATTTTACCATCAGATAGGAGTCTTCTTTACTGTTACTTTTATTGTCAGCCCTTTAATAGTTATGCTTTATGCACAAATAAAAAAAATATCGAACATTATTGATGGGAAGTATTAAATATATATTAAAAGATAAGCTAGGAATAGACAAGGCAATATTCTATACATTGGTAGGACGAAGCTTGGGTATACCGGTTTCTGTCCTTACCATATTCTTTATCGCCCGATATCTATCACCAGAAGAGCAAGGCTACTATTATACTTTTGGTAGTATTGTTGCCTTGCAGGTCTTTTTTGAGTTAGGCTTAACTGGTATCATTACGCAGTTTGTTGCTCATGAGGCATCTCATCTCTCATGGGATGGTAGAGAATTCGTTGGTGAGGAAAAGTATAAGTCACGCTTGTCATCTTTGCTGCGATTCTGTGCAAAGTGGTATTCTCTGTTTGCAGGATTTATCGTAGTTTTGCTGCTTGTTGCAGGTATTACTTTTTTCAACCATTATAATGCGCATGGTAAGGATATCAACTGGGCATTGCCTTGGATCATTCTGGTTATGGGTACGGCTTTCAATTTTCTCATAGCTCCTATTACTTCATTTGTAGAAGGTTTGGGTAAAGTAAAAGAAATGGCCCAGATTCGTCTTATCCAACAGCTTTGCCAGCCTATTGTGGTATGGGGTGGATTTATATTGGGGGCAAAGCTCTTTGTCTCAGGTATGGATGCCCTATTAAAAGTTAGCGTGGTGCTCTTTTTTATCTGTAATTCTTCTATATTTAAGATGTTGAAGAGTATATGGAAAGAGAAGGTTTCTGAAGTAATCAGTTACAAAAAAGAGATATTTCCTTTGCAGTGGCGTATTGCTGTAAGCTGGATTAGTGGCTATTTTATCTTCCAACTCTTTAATCCTGTACTCTTTGCAACAGAGGGTGCTAAGGTTGCCGGACAGATGGGATTGACTCTTCAGGCACTGAATGCCTTGCAAGCTTTGACTCTTAGCTGGATCAATACAAAGGTACCACGTATTTCTGGATTGATAGCTTTGAAAGAATATGTTCAGTTGGATACCTTGTTTAATAAGACTTTCAAGCAGGTGATAGCGATAGGTTTAACTTTCGTCTTCTTGTTTGTTGTTATTCTTATCACATTCCAGGATTTGAACATTAGTCTCTTTGGTGTTGATTTCGGTACCCGCTTTTTACCAACAATTCCATTGATACTGATGGCTTGGGCTACCATCTCAATGATGCCTGTTAACTGCTGGGCAACTTATTTGCGATGTCACAAGAAGGAGCCATTGATGGTAAATAGTGTAGTAATCGGCATCTTGTGTTGCACTTCCACCTTGCTGTTTGGAAAGCTGTATGGATTGATGGGTATTGTGTGCGGTTTTGCCGTATTGAGACTCATCTCGCTATTATGGATAAGAAGTGTATATTTAAAGAAGAAAAATGAATGGCATAATTAATATTATTAAATTGAAATATGAAATATTTATTAACTGTAGTTATACCTACGTATAATAGAGCGAACGACTTGAAAGAGTGCCTTTCTTATGTAATTCCACAGGTGATGGCTCATAAGGATAAGGTGCATATCTATATTTCTGATAATGCATCTACGGATAATACGAAAGAAGTCGTGAAAGGAATCATGGCTGATTATCCCGATATTATCACCTATTTCTGTCAAAAAGTAAATTTGACAGCTTCTCCTAATTTTGATGATGCCGTGCATCGTGTTAATTCTGAATATGTGTATATGTTAAGTGATGATGATTTCATCGTTCCTGAATGTATCACATTCTTACTCAACTGTATAAAAGAATATCCAGATGTGGCATATTTCTATCTAAATCAGTATGTTGCAGACGAAGAAATGCAAGGGGCTAAATTGTTTAATGCAAACATAGGAAAAGGCTATGTTACAGTATATGAAAGTGGTGCGGAATTGATAAAGAAGTATTATAATGGTCCTAGCTGTATATCTGCAAACATGTTTCGCAAGGAAGTTTGGGCAGATGCTTCCGTTTTGAAGAAAGAAGATTGTCCAGGATATGTTTGGCTTTCAATTTTGTTCCAAGGTGTTCTTTATAAGAAGTCTGCTTTTATTCAGTATCCTATGTTTACTGCACGTATGCCTAAAGTGCAACGATATGCCACAAATTGGCCATGGTATTATATTAAGGGTCTTGGACAATTATATAAGTATTTGGATGAAAAAAGTCCTGGATTATATAATGCTTGGATAGACTATCAACAAAAAAAACAAAAGAGACAATTCTTGATGGTTCTAACAATGGTCGCCCATAACAAAAAACTTTATCGTGCGCGTGGTAGAGAGCTTAAGGAACACATACACTCTGCGGGTGATAGATTTTTTTATAATCTTTTGGTTTCAGTGATTCCGAATTGGTTTGCTGAAAAAATATTAAAAAATATGATAAGAGCGGCAAAAATATTTCAATATATATAAATTATGGTTGATAACAAACGTATCGAATGGATAGATATGGCAAGAGGAATTTTGTTCTTCTTTGTCATTGTTTGTCACTCACGTATAGCTCCTTTATGGCTTAAATATATTTATGAGCCATTCTTCTTGACAGGTTTTTTCTTTCTCTCTGGCTATTTGTATAATCAGCGCAATCTAAAAGAAAAAATCAAGTCCATATTTAATGGGTTATTGATTCCGTTCATTCTTTATAGTTTCACTTGGGGTCTAATATCATTGGCTCAGACTAAGCAAGTAACGATTGCTTTATCATCTGTGGTTGATAATCTATGTGGCGGTGATACTATTTGGTTTATTCCATGCTTACTTTTGGTAGAAATTCTCTATGTATTGCTACACGCAATTTGTAGACAAAAGATCTTTGTACTTGCATTAGTACTCTCTATCGTAGGGTTCTATATAACAACGAGCTTAGGGATTAGTCGTGGAATATGGTGTTGGGAAACAGCACTCTTGGGTTTAGGCTTCTATGCTTTAGGGGGGGGGATTGGTAAGAAGTTTATTTCCAAAACAGTTGAAGGCAAGCGAGATATTACAATTTCATTGGCATGGATATTTGTATATATAGTTATAAGCCTTACTTTTGGCTATTTGGGACTATTGGATAATATAGACATGCATCTGAATCATTATGAATATCGCATGGCTTTCATTTGTCTTGCACCCATCGGTTGTTATAGTTTCATTCGTTTTGTACGAGTGTTGCCTAGATGTTCATATCTTGAAGAATTTGGTAAATATACCCTCTTTCTTTTCCCATTTCATGGCTTATTTTTAAGAAACGTATTGAAAGTAATAGACAATCTTGCACTTGTGTCAGATTGTCTTAAATTAATATTATCATTAACGATTACCATATTCATCTGCTTCATTTTAGCAAGATATGTATATAAGTATATACCCGCTTTGGGAGGTAAGAAGAAATGGTGGAAATAATTTTTTGTTAGTTTTATTTGTGCAAATATACATATTGGGTTGGAAAGTCTTTATTTAACTTGTCTAATCATATTGCATGACCTCAAAAGTTTACGTTGTCTCCATTTAAAACTATATCTGGTGACTAGATAATATTTAATTTCCAATGCAATGATAAAATGCGAAAATTCTAGTTGAATATTTTCATAACGCTATAAAATATGACCATTGATTTTTTTATAATTTAAATAATGTTATACTTTTTATTGATTATATATAATGAATATTGGAATTGATGTTAAAACTCTTTCTAAACGTTATACAGGTATTGCTGTTTATGTTCATGAAATGATTAAATATTTCAATGAAATTGACCATAATAATCAGTATTATTTGTATTCAAATAAGAAATTTGAGTTAGACTTTGAATTAGGTACTAACTTTCATGTAAGACTCTATAAGGCTATTACAGGAAGTATTGGTGTCATGTATCAATTGTCACCATTGTTAAAACGTGACAAAATTGATGTTTTTTGGGGGCCGGAACATTGTCTCGTGTGTGGTAAGCAACCATTTAAGCAAGTTGTAACTATTCATGATTTATCTGTCCTTCATAATTCTAAGGTAGGTACAAGATATAATGCAATATTACAACGAGTAATGACGATTCCTTCATGTAGAAGGGCTGATAAAGTGATTGCAATCTCAAAGTCTACAGCTTCTGATGTTATTTCTTCTATAGGCATAAATAAAGATAAAGTCGTTGTCATTTATAATGGTGATAGCCCATATACTGGAAAAAGTAATACTGTAGAAGAAAAAGAGGTTTTAGAAATTGAACATAAGTTTAAAATAAAAAAACTAGGGTATTTTCTCTTTGTTGGTAGTATAGAGCCTCGAAAAAATATAGATACAATTGTAAAAGCATATAATGTTTATCGAAAAAATGGAGGTAATGCTAAATTGGTTTTGGCAGGTGGGCTTGGTTGGAAATACAAATCTGTCTTAAAATTAATAGAAGAATCATCTTATAAGCTAGATATTGTTATGACAGGATATGTCACCGATATTGAAAAAGAATATCTTTATAGAAATGCTATTAGTTTAGTTTTTCCGTCATTATGGGAGGGGTTTGGTTTTCCTATTTTGGAAGCAATGAGTGTTGGAACGCCAGTTATAACATGTAGAAATTCTTCATTACCAGAAGTTGGAGGTAATTATGCTTATTATTTAGAAAATGCTTTTGATTATAAAATGCTATCATGTTTATTTTTTAAAATTGAAGGATTATCACCACTTGTACGAGATAGTTTAAGTGTATCTTGCATTAAGTGGTCTCAGAAATTTTCTAGAAAAAAATGCGCTGTTGAAATATTAAATTTATTCACACAATTATATATTCAAAACAATGAAGGTATTAATAATTGCAAATAATTTAGAAGGCAATGTCGATGGAATAGGAAAGCATGCTCGAATAGTGGGGCAAGAGTTAAGTAAACTTGGGCTTAACATAGACTATTCTACTGGAGAAACATGGAAGTTTAGCAAGGCTAAATTGTTATTCTCTTTTGAGATGAGCAAGGCTTATATCAATGCATGTAAAAGAGTTCTTTTCCATAAATATGATTATGTGAACATAGAATATCCATTTATGGAATATAATCCAATGATTTTATTTTTTCATTGGATATTATGGTTCTTGACTCGATTTATGAAAACGAAAGTTTCTTTTTCTATGCATGAACATGATAGAGTCAAGCCTATCAGACGAAAGGTTATTGACTGTATGTTGCCTTTTGCTGATTTAGTATTTATCAGTGAGGACAAATATTTGAGAAGTTTGCCACGTTATGCTCGCAAAATGCGTGTGCGAACGATTCCTTCTCATGGAATTGCATATAATTCTAAATTGAAGGATTTTAAAAACAACTCTCGTTATTGTTATTTTGGACTAGTTAATGGTTCTAAAGCATTTACTGAAATGTTAGATGCTTGGCAGGTGTTCAATCTATCTGGAGCGTATACCCTTGATATTGTCACGAATACAGATTTGGGACCATTTAATCTTGACAAATATAAGGGTGTTTCGTATCATTATAAATTATCTGATGAAGATTCTGGAACGATTTTATCAAGTTGTATATTTTCAATAATACCAGTTTTACCTTCTATTGGTTATAATAATTCTTCATTTGTATCCTCTGTTCAATGTGGATGTATCCCAATAGGTAAATTTAATCAAAATTTGAAAAATGAGCCATTTGTTTTGAATGTTGAAGATTATGGAATAGAGGAGTTTTGTAATGTTTTGAATCGTTCGCAGAATCTTACAAACTTAAAGCAAATGTCCGATGTCGCATTGAAATTTGGTGAACAATTTTCTGTTTCGAAAACAGCAAAGATGATGATGGATGCTTTTGAGGAATTTAAAAATGAAAAGAATAAATAAACTCTTGTATTTTATGTATCCGATAAGGGATGCATTTGGCTTGATGGTAGGTTCTGTACCTTTTAGGCTCAGCGAAATTTTCTCTGTAGTTTATGCATTTTTTATGCTGAGATATAAAAAGAATTCCCATTTTGGAAATATAGATAAAAGAACAAAGAATATAATGTTGCTATTGATATTGAATTTAATATTAACATTGCTGGTTACATATTCTCATTCGGAATCTGTCGAAATGGATTTCTTTTATAAATATATATTAAGAAATGCTTTGACTATTTTTATCATATTTAGTGTCTTGAATATTAATGTAGCCTATGATTCTAAGTTGATTGTTTGGGGAATGAAATGGAATATAGTTTTACAAATTCTATTTGCGATTATATTCTTTGGTCTTTCAATGAGAATTTTTATGAATCATCCGATGTCTATATGGGATATTCAAACAGCAGGTTATGGAAATGTCAAGTTACCGCGTTTTGCAGGTTCTAGTAGCGAAGCGGGATATTTGGGGCCATTGTTGTCAATTCCTCTTTATTATTTTATGTATAATTATAAAAATAATATCATATGGCTATTGGCATGTTCTCTATTGTTACTAGTGAGTCTTTCGACATCCAATTATTTTATCATATTTCTTACAGCTTCTGCAATACTCTATAAGAAAAACAGAAAAAGCTTTTTCAAGATATTGTTGTTTGGTATTATCGGTTTAGTTTTATGTATATCGATAACTTTGTTCTTTTTTAAAGATACTTTGTTCGGTGTTATATTATTGTCTAATTTTGATAAATTATTGGGTTATCTCTCTTTTGGTGCATATGGATCGGTAGACTGGTCGGCTTCTGATAGGTTGGAGCATTTAGCGGCTGCTACAGGACTATTTGTAGATGGTAATTTTATAGATGTTATATTTGGACGTGGAACAGGAGCATATTCGTTCTTTGCTATGCATAATACGAGTTTGTTAGTTCAAACTGTTGAAGAGGCTTATAATATTTATTTGTCAACGTTGACAGACAGAGGGGCAGTTGGACTGGTCATATTTATTATGATTTATTATAATATATATAAGATGAAGTCTGATAATGTCATGTCTGATGCTTTATGGTTTGGATTAGCCATACAATTAGTGCATTATATGATTGTTGGGAATATGTGGCTCTATTATGTATGGCAAGAAGTATTATTCCTTATTGGTTATGAAAAATATCTATATTTAAAAAGAAAGCAATGAAACATAAAATTATTAATGCAATAATGTTATTGATGAATGGGGGGGCAAATAATATACCAAGTAGACACTTCCGCTTACTGGTATATAGATTGTTGGGAGCGAAGATTGGTAAGAGCATAATCTTTAGACAAACGGAGATTCTTGAACCACAAAAGTTAAGTATAGGAAACAACTGTTCTATAGGTTGGCATTGCTTATTGGATGCTCGTGGTAAATTGGTTATAGCTGATAATGTAAATATTAGCTCTTATGTTAAAATAATAACAGCAGGTCATGATGTAAAAGCATCAGATTTTAAGGGGACAGAAGCACCTGTTATAATTCACAAAAATGTTTGGATAGCTACAGGTGCTACTATTCTTGAAGGAGTAACTATTGGTGAAGGTGCAGTAGTAGCATGTGGAGCTGTTGTTACTAAAGATGTAAAACCCTATGAAATTGTAGGTGGAATTCCTGCAAAAAAAATATCAGAGAGAAACAGAATTTTAAATTATGAGGTAGGTTTACCTCCAATATTATTTTAATATATTATGGTTATAAGAAGTAAAGCACCCCTCCGTCTAGGCTTGGCAGGAGGTGGTTCCGATGTTTCGCCTTATAGCGATATATACGGAGGTTTGATATTGAATGCAACAATTAACTTGTATGCATATTGTACAATCGAAGAGACTGATGACAATCTGATAACCATCAATGCCTTTGATGCTCATAGCAACAAAAGCTATCCAATGACTGAAGCTTTGGAGATTGATGGTGAGGCAAGTCTCATTAAGGGTGTATATAATCGAGTAGTGAAGGATTTTGGCGTTGGGGCAAAATCTTTTAAGATTACTACTTACAATGACGCTCCTGCAGGGTCTGGCTTGGGTACATCATCTACCATGGTGGTTTGTATTCTGAAAGCATTTATAGAGTGGCTTGGATTGCCATTGGGTGATTATGAGATTTCCCGACTTGCATACGAAATTGAACGTAAGGATTTGGGATTGTCTGGTGGTAAGCAGGATCAGTATGCAGCTGCTTTCGGTGGCTTCAACTATATGGAGTTCTTGCAGAACGATATTGTAATCGTAAATCCTTTGAAGATTAAGCGATGGATTATCGATGAGTTGGAGGCAAGCATGCTTCTTTACTTTACAGGCAAGAGCCGTAGTAGTGCTGCTATCATTGAGGAGCAAAAGAAGAATACTTCTCATGGTGATAATGATGCAGTGGAGGCTATGCATAAGATTAAGCAGAGTGCCAAGGATATGAAACTTGCTATCTTGAAGGGTGATATTGATGGATTTGCTGACATTCTTCGTGAAGGTTGGGAAAACAAGAAGAAAATGGCAAATAACATCACCAATCCTATGATTCAGGAAGCTATGGATGTTGCTATGGCTGCAGGTGCTAAGGCTGGAAAAGTTTCCGGTGCTGGTGGAGGTGGTTTCATCATGTTCGTGGTTGAGCCTACTCGTAAAAAGGAAGTGGAAGAGGCTTTGAAGAAAATTAATGGTTTTGTGATGCCATTCCAGTTCTCTGATGGTGGTGCTCATGGATGGAAGATTTATCCAACAGATAATGTAACAGCATTGAATAAAGTACAGTATAAATAAAGGGTAAGAGTATGGATAAACATATTGAAACTTTGGTACAACGTTATCCACAGTTGGAGAGTTGTAAAGATGATATATTGAAAGCTTACCAAATCCTGGAGGAAACTTATTCGGCTGGTCGCAAGTTATTGGTTGCTGGTAATGGCGGTTCTGCATCAGACTCAGAGCATATCGTCGGTGAATTGATGAAGGAGTTTAAGTTGAAGCGCAAGATTTATGCAGCACAGATTGCCAGATTGATGCAGATTGATGCAGAGATGGGTACAGTGTTGGCTGATCATTTGCAGGGAACTCTTCCTGCCATATCTTTGGTGGGTGAACCTTCTTTGACTACTGCATTTATGAATGATGCCGTTCCGGTTTTGATCTTCGCCCAGCAGGTGAATGGCTTGGGTAGAGCTGGGGATGTCTTCTTGGGTATCTCAACTTCTGGTAATAGTAAGAATGTTCTTTATGCAGCAGTAGCTGCAAAGTCTAAGGGCTTGAAGGTTATTGGCTTGACAGGTCAGAACGAAAACAAGTTGGAAACATTCGCAGATGTTTGTATCCATGTCCCAGAGACTGAGACTTATAAGATTCAGGAACTTCATCTTCCAGTATATCATTGCTTGTGCTTGATGTTGGAAGAAAAGTTCTTTGGTAATTGATAAACTCACACGGATTTCACGAATCGCACGGATTTATATCAATTCGTGTTATTCGAGAGTTTCGTGTTCAAAATAAAACTCGTATGAAAACAATACTTATGGCGGGCGGTAGAGGAACCCGTATCGCAGAGCTTTTTCCTGACATACCAAAGCCGCTGATTCCAGTGGCAGGTATGCCTATCCTTGAGCGAGAAATAAGATCTCTCTGTTCGCAAGGTTTTAAAGACATCATTTTGACCGTAGGTTATCTAGCCGATAAGATTATTGCTTATTTTGGAGATGGCAGTCAGTTTGGGGCAAAGATAGATTATTTTGTAGAAGAATCTCCTCTTGGCAATGCTGGTGCTTTGTTTAGACTGAGGGAAAAAATAGGTGATGAGTCTTTCCTTCTCTTGAATGCGGATGCTGCATTCGATGTTGATTTCAATCGTATGGTTGCATTCCATAAGAATCATGGAGGTCTTGTTACTCTGTTTACTCACCCTAATTCGCATCCATACGATAGTGGATTGATCATTGCTGATGAAAACGGTCATGTAGAGAAATGGCTTGCCAAGGAAGATGAACGTCCACAGTGGTATGACAATCGTGTGAATGCAGGTCTTCATGTGATAGATCCTAAGGCTTTGGATATTAGTTTGAAATCTCTTGAAATCAACAATGTGACTGGTTTCCCACAAGGAAAGGTTGACTTGGACCGACAGATACTCAAACCTTTATGTGGCTCAAACTTGATGTTCTGTTATGACAGTCCTGAGTATGTAAAGGACATGGGTACTCCAGAACGTTTTCATCAAGTGGAGGCTGATTATAAAAATGGTGTTGTTCAGGCAAAGAATCTTACCAACAAGCAGAAAGCCATATTCCTTGACCGTGATGGAACAATCAATAAATATGTGGGATTTCTTCGTAATATAGATGACTTTGAACTGATTGAAGGAGTAGCTGAGGCAATCAAGCTTATTAACCAAAGTGGATACTTGGCAATTGTTGTCACAAATCAGCCTGTGATAGCAAGAGGAGAAGTCACATGGGAAGAACTCAACGAGATACACAAGAAGATGGCAACTCTCTTAGGTAAAGAAGGTGCTTATGTTGATGGCATTTATATCTGCCCTCATCATCCAGACAAGGGATTCGAAGGAGAACGTCCAGAATACAAAATAGATTGCGATTGTCGCAAACCGAAGCCTGGTCTCCTGTTGCAAGCAGCTAAAGATTTCAATATTGAGTTGTCAGAATCTTATATGATTGGTGATAGCCATCGTGATGTGGAAGCTGGCGAAAATGCAGGGGTGAAGAAGAGCATCAAGGTGGAAGAAAATAAAGTTGGTGCTTTGTTGGAAACTATTCAATTTATTAATCGTTGATATGAGAATAATGCATGTATCTAAGTATTACTACCCCTATATTGGAGGGGTAGAAAATACTTGCAAATATTTGGCAGATAGTTTTGCCCAAAAGAATGAGGTAGCTGTTGTTTGTTTTAATGAAGATAAGGAAAATGTCATAGAAAAGGTTGGCAATGTAAAGGTTTATCGTGTTGGAACATGGATAAACATTGCCCGTCAGGCATTGTCTCTCGCATATTTTCCTATTCTTAAAAAGGCGATTAGGGAATTTAATCCAGATATAATTCATTTTCATTGGGCAAATCCTTTTCCTGCAGCTGTTTTGCTTTCTGTTATACCTAAGAATGTAAAACTTGTGGTTCATTGGCACATGGATATTATTAAGCAGAAGAGAATCTATCCATTTATCAAACCTTTTGAGACGGCTCTCTTGAAGAGAGCTAACAGAATTATGGTGACAAGTCCTAATTATAGGGATTGTTCTAAGCCTCTTCAACCATTTAAGGATAAGGTGGATATAGTACAGAGTGCTATTGAGGAAGAACTCTTCAAAAAGCAAGAGGGAGATGATAAATTTATAGAAGAAATTGGTAAACTCTATGAGAGTAAGCCTATTGTTTTCTTTGTTGGCAGACATATACAATACAAAGGCTTGCCATATTTAATAGAGGCAGAGAAGTACGTAAAGTCTGATTGTGTGTTTATTATAGCTGGTAAAGGGCCTTTGACAGAGAATTTGAAATCATCATGTCATTCGGATAGGATTAAGTTTATAGGCAAGGTTTCTGATGATGAATTACGTTGTTACTTATATGCATCAAGAGTTTTGGCATTTCCAAGTATTACCAAAAATGAAGCCTTTGGGTTATCTCTGGCACAAGGTATGTATTGTAAACTCCCAGCAGTTACCTTTACAATAGAAGGAAGTGGAGTAAATTGGGTGTCAATTAATGGGGAAACTTGTCTAGAGGTTCCAAATGGTGATGTAAAAGCTTACGCAGAAGCAATTGATAAGCTGATTGACGATGATGAACTTCATGCAAAATTAGCAGAGACTGGGTATGAGAGGGTGAAAAAACTCTTTGTGCTGCCTAAAGAAATAGAGGCATGTAAGGAGAGTTATCAGAAAGTGAAGTCTAAAGTTTGAAAAATGGAAATATCAATATTATCACAAAGTATTAGTGTCGTAGTCGTAGGGCGTTTTTTTCCAGAATCAATGGATCCTGTATGGATGGTTAAGCGAGGCATATTAAAACTTGAAGACTTAGGACAGGGATTCCAACTTAATCCAGACTCGTTAAGTTTCAGAACTAAGAATTTTGAGGTGCTAATTACACGTTCTAGACTGCAAGTGGTTAGTTTCGAAATTTCAGAATCAGATGTGATAGTTAGTTTCATCATTAAAGTTTTAAGGTGCAAGAAACCTGAAAAAATAGATGCGATTGGAATCAATGGAGCAAAAATATTTACCTTACTTAAAAAAGGAGACTTGCTTAAATTTTGTCATCATTTTGCGCCAATAGATGCTTTGACACCTGTTTCTAGTAATTCGATAATGGTGGATATTACGTGGCAATCGTGGGAAGAAAAGCAAACTGATGAAGCACCCCAAAAACTTATTTCGTTAAAGCGTGTTACTAATGGTGGTGAATATCCATCTTTTCAATTCTCTGAAAACAATCATTATAGGGTTAATGATGTGGATGTTGCAATTGATATTTTGAGAGGAAAAACTGGCACATTGCACCAAGTATTTGATGATACGTTTAAAGAATTAATATCATCTATCAAACCTTTGTTCTAATATGAAAAATCTCTCAGCAACTCTATTTGATGACGCAAGAGACTTGTTGTCTTCAGACATTATTGCAGTAAAAGTCGAAAGAGTATATTCAAATCATTCGACGGGCTCTACTTTGGATTCAACCGAAAATAATGATTTCTTCTCTGATTGGACTTTTACGAAATTAGAACCTCGTGTAATTCAAAATAATCTAGTTCGGTTTGAAAATTGGCAAGGTTATATTTCTTTGGTTGCAGATGATTATTTTGAGGCAATTGTAAAAAATCACTCATCAGTGAAAAACTTGAGGATTAGCAAAAATAGGTTAAAGAACGGAGAAACTTTATTCATAAACCAAATTGTTTGCATTAAAGTGAAATATTACCAAGAGCCAACTAGAGACAAAAAAAAGCGTGTTGTGGAAATGAATCTAGATCAGCCCCTAAATAGAACAAGCGAAATGTTGGAGTCTATAGTGTCTGAAAAAATTAAGCATTTATCTTATATGTTTGAAGAATATGAAGAACATTAATATAGACTTAGTAAAGCCTTCTGATAAAGAATTGGAAATAACAACAATAGGACCAGGGTTTAATAATGGCGAATCGGTAGTTGTTCATTTGGGAAATGGTAAATGGATGATTATTGATAGCTGTAAAGCCAATGGAGAAGTACTGCCTTTGGCGTATCTGGACGCCATTGGAGTATCTTGTGATGATGTCAAGACTGTTATTTGTTCTCATTGGCATAAAGACCACTATTTAGGGCTGGCAGAAATATTGCGTAGTTGTAAAAATAGTGAATTTAAAATTGCTAAAATAGGTAACTTTAAAAACTTTGTGAAATATGTTTTTATGTTAAATGAAATTGAAACAAACAAGGCTGGAGGCTGGAAAGAATTTGAAAAATGTTTGATTGCTTTGAAAGAAGTTGGGCAAAGAAAGCCAAAGTATATTTTTCATGACCAGTTGATAGAAGATAATGATGAGATAAAGATTGATGTGCATTGTCTAGGTCCTTCGGATTATGCAATGGAGCAGTTTGATTCTCTTTTATTGCAAATTGACCCGAAAGACCCCAAAGAGGAAAACACTAAAGCGTTAGAAGAAAATATGACATGTTTATCAGTTACTGTTAGTTATGATGGACAGACCGTACTGATAGGATGCGATGCAGAAGTGAATAGAAGAGATAAATATTCTATGGATGACTGTACTGATGATTGTGAAGATGCAAAAGAAACAGGGTGGTGTGAAATAATGCATAACAGTATAATCTTAAAAAGAAATTCTCCTTTTGGATGTGTAAAAATAGCTCATCATTCTTCTGTAACAGGGTATTGTCCAAAATTTTGGAAAGAACTAGTAAAAAAGGACGCTTTGATAGGGGTAACGACTATATATAAATCACCCAATAGTGAGGACCTTCCACATAAAGATATGCTTAGCCAGTATCACACTCATTGTACGCATCATTACATAACGTGTGGGCTGGAACAGAATGACCAACCGACAGAAGTGTTCCCTGGTGATGATACTATTCTAGATATAACAAAACAAGATTTGCCTGGTATCGTAGTTTGCAGGTGGAGTCCTGATGAAAAGAAATGGAAGAGGTATACATTTGGGGCAGCTGCAGAAGTAACAGGTGAATTCTTAAAAAACTATCATAAGAATTTGGTTGATTAAAATATAGACATTATGCATATAAAAAAAATAATTATATCTAATTTTCGTGGAATTAAGGAACCTACGGAAATATTATTCAATGATTTTACTTGTATAGTTGGCAAAAATGATGTTGGCAAATCTACAGTATTGAAAGCTGTTGATGCATTTTTAAATGATACAACAATAACAGTTGATGATAAAAATGTAGATAGTGATTCCTCACTGATTTCTATTGCTGTAGAATTTGATACCGCTGATATTAATGTTGTTTTAGATGATACGATACCCACATCTTTTAAAAAAGAAGACATCGTAAGTGAGGATGGATTTTTGAAAGTAAAGAAAGTTTGGGATACTGCTCAAGTAAAGATTAAGCCAAAGTGGTATGTGGCACGTAAAAAACATAAAGAAGATTTCTTGTTGTTAACGGAAAAGGAATTGATTAATTTATGTAATAAGTTAGACCTATCCACACAAAAAGCAAACGGAGAGGAATATAATAACAAGGAAAAAAGAGAAAAGATACGCAAATATTACCAAGAACAAGGGGCTGGATTTGTATTCGAGTACTCAGAATTGCCTACCACTGGAACAACGAGATTAAAGAAAATATACGATGCGATAAGGAAAGAACTTCCTTCTTTTGAATATTTTAAGGCAGATAGTTCGCTTTCTGATAGTGATACTTCTGTCCAAAAGTATTTTAAGGATAAGGCATTGAAAATGCTGAATGAGCAGATTGATACAGCAGATTTAGAAGAGCAAGTGCGAGAAAAAATAGCTGATTCATTAAATACAATAACAAAAAAGATTAACTCTGTTTTATCTGCAAAAGAGCAAATTCAGGCACAAGTGAATTTTGATTGGTCAAAATTAGTGTCAACAGCTTTTAAATGTAAGGCTCAAGATGTGAACATACCTTTATCTTCACGTGGTGATGGGTTTCGGAGAATTACAATGATGTCTTATTTCGAAATGTTAGCAGAAGAGCGTCATGAAAGCAAAAATGTAATTTTTGGTTTTGAAGAACCAGAAACATTCTTGCATCCAACTACTCAAAGGCTACTTTTTGAAAGTTTAAAAGGTATGTCAGATAATGGGTATCAGGTAGTGATAACTACACATTCGCCAAATATAGTATCACTTTGTGATATTTCAAACCTTGTTCATATAACAAAGAATGATGGGCAATACTTGGTAATGCAAAATGATACTGTAAATGTAAAGTCCATAGTTGAAGATCTCGGCATAAAAAGTGATGACAGCTTGCTTCGTCTTTTTGATGATAGCATTAAAGGACTTTTCTTAGTTGAAGGTCCTGATGATGTAAAGGCATATAGTCATGTGGCAAAAATGTATAAACAAGCAGGTGTGATAGACAAGAATTTTGATGATTGTAAAGTTGTACTCATTCCTGTGGGAGGATGTTCTTCTATCCAGCATTGGACAAATTTTGATGTCATCAAAAAAATTGGCAAGCCATATTTTATATTGTTGGATTCAGATAAGGAAAGTACCGATGCTGTTTCTCCAAATCTCACGAAACTTCATACGCTAGGCTATTGTGAGAAACAATGTGGGGTAACAAGAAAACGTGAAATCGAATGTTATATCCCAGAAAGCTACTTTGCAGGTTTAACACCTCCTATAAAATCTCTACACTATGGTGATTGGGATGATGTGAAAAAACTCTGTCAAAATCATGAGGCAACGGTTCGCTTAGGAGGGAAAAAAGTATGTGATAAACATTTTTGTAAGCTCAGTTTCGCTGAGCTAAAAAAGACATTTTGCCCTTCTGGGAATGATGCAGATGATGAGTTCTTGGATATTTATAATAAGATATTAGCTCAGCTTAAGTAGACTGTTGTTGTCTAACAACTCATAATTTGCTATATTATTTAATATAAATTTAAAGGTAAGTATCGGCGAAATCCATATTGTGCGCCTAGATAAAATTCCGTACCTTTGCACCGTGATTTTAAATTATGGTACAAGGCAAGAAACAATTAAACGCTAATTCTCCCTGCTGACATTAGTACCGATATCTTCGAGGATGTTATCATGACCGTTGACAGTCTGCTCGGCAGAAATGAAGGAGAGGATATGGACTTCATTACCTATGTTACAGATAGAAAGGGGCATTTGATTAAGGAGCGTTATCCTAACGCTCAAGTATATAACCTCGATATCGTTAAGCCTGGTACTCCTAATCCAGTAGTAAAGGATTACAAGCCAGCTTTGCGTGATGGTCAGAAGTTGCAGTCTACTTTCATCGAGTATGATATCCGCAAGCCTATCGAGAACTTGCCATTTACTCCTACAGAGGATGATGTTATCTTCAACTTTGCTGCCGTTCATCGTACTCCTGGCCATGAGGATCATGAGTATTTCGAGACGAATATCCGTGGTGCTGAGAATGTAGTGGCGTTTGCAGAGAAGTGGAATGTCAAGAAGATTGTGTTTACTTCAAGTATCGCACCATACGGAGCTGCTGAGGAGTTGAAGAAGGAGACAACTTTGCCAACTCCTAATACTGCATACGGTATCTCTAAGTTGGTGGCTGAGAAGATTCATGAGAAGTGGCAGAATGGCGGGAATAGAGTGAAGAACGAAGAGGGAAGAGTGAAGAATTATAATGATAGACAATTGTTGATCGTTCGCCCTGGTGTGGTATTCGGAAAGGGTGAGAATGGTAATTTCACCAGATTGTATTGGGCTATCCGTGGACATAAGTTTGCTTACCCTGGCAGAAAGGATACCATCAAGGCTTGTATCTATGTAAAGGAATTGGTTCGCTTCATGCTGTATCGCTTGGAACATCATGAACATGGTGTTGAGTTGTATAACTGCTGCTTCGAGCCTGCTTATACCATTCAGCATATCGTGGAGGCTATGAAGAAGGTAACAGGTTTGACTCAGTTTGTGCCTGATATTCCTAACTGGGTTATCATGCCTATGGCTAGAACTGCCATGCTTCTTGGCTCGCCAATGGGTATCTGTCCTGCGAGAGTGAAAAAACTCCAGATTTCTACTAATATCTGTGGTGAAAAGTTGAAGAACTGTGGTTATCAGTTTAAGTGGAGTTTCGAGGAAGCGCTGGCTGACTGGTTCGAGGATAATGACAGGAAGGGGCTGAAATAGTCGCACCCTGTTGGCGTGCTCGGTACCGCTGCGCTCTAAGGTTGGCGGGGCATCAGAGCCCTCGCCAGATTTTTGCGGGATGGGACCGCCTGGGTGTCTCTTAGCTTGGTGCTTGCTGAAAGATTTTTGTGGAAATGTTTGGTGGTTTCGAAATAAAAGTGTAAATTTGCAGCTGTTTAAACGTTTTAAAACAATTAAGTATTATGTGCCAGACTGCTTTAATATCTCAGAATATAGTAAGACTAGGAACTCGGTCTTATCGTCATCGGCTAGAGGCTTTGGTCCCTAATGAGTATCGTGTCAGCTCTCTCAGAAAGTTGAATCATGATCTAGATTCTTTCTATGAATTCTTGTATTCACAATGTAATTCTGTGACAGAGGCTGATTATAAGGTGTTTGGGGAGCAGTTGAATTCTATGCTTGCCACGTTGAAGTTGCTTTGGCAAACATGTAAGCGAATGCCTAAGGCTTCGGGCTTGGGCAATCAGGCTGAGAAACTTAAAATGAATTATTTTGCGCTATATGAGTTGAATGAGGATATTAAGAATTATAGAATTAAGGCTCCTAAGGATAAAGAGTGGTCTTCGCTCTTGTCTCAAGCAAGTCTTGCTCTTAAAAAGGTAGCTTATGATTAGTTTTAAAACCATATCTTCGTTTCGTAGTCGTTTGGCTGCTTTGCTGAAAGTAAAGCGCAAAGTTTATGCTAATGTGGAGAACGAAATCAATAGGGAATTTGCTGGCAAACCTATAGAGCAGATTAGGCAGAATAATGATATGATTCTGCTTGAAGGTGATTTGGTTGTTGTCAAGCTTCGTTTACCTGATAAAAAGCAGCATCTTTCAAGAAAGGATGGATTCCGATTGATTTATTTGGTATCGAAGACGGATGAGATAGTTGTATTCTTGGATATATATCCTAAGAATGGACCTCTTCAGCAACTTGATATTGCAGACAATGATTTGAAATCACTACTTAAGGAATTTATTGAAGAGGCGCAGAGTAATAATCTATTAGATTATGCTATAGAAAGTACATATAAAAAGTGTTTGAGAGAAGAATGAGGAAAGTTTACTGGT
>ERZ1023621.69-NODE-69-length-29961-cov-22.161406_pt1 | contig 29961 bp, 16 predicted proteins | sample MGYA00380330_ERZ1023621 | MGnify/ENA primary metagenome ERZ1023621 (study PRJEB33179, sample SAMN07448975) | human gut metagenome | biome: Human-gut; feature: Human associated habitat; material: Faeces | host: Homo sapiens | place: India: Bhopal | collected...
CTCCAGTAATCATGGGGTATATTGCGGATACTACGGGCAGTATGGCGATTGCATTTCTTATACCGCTGGTATGTTATGGGGTGATTGGAACGTATGCACTTTTGAAACGCCACGTTCCTCTTTAAATAAAAGGAGGATTTTTCGAAAAATGCCTCGTTCCTACCATGTGACTATGTCCGCCATTTTGAAGATGGTACGGATGCGGAGGTAACGAAGACATCCCAAGCCGTCGCATGATAGTTAAATTTTAGAAAATCAAAACTTTATTCAAAAATACTGGTACGGTTAACCTGCTGATAAATAGTGGGGACGCTGTATTGGTGGTTTACACTTGGATAAGATTAAAAGAATCACAAATTATAAGTTGTAGAGTAAGTATATGGGATTAGTCTTTACAGTACTTTTTTTATTAGCGTTGTCCGCAATACTTTCCGTATTGTGTCCAGAAAGGTCATCCTCAAAACTTTGGTTGGTGCCTTGGACTTGGAAGCATATAGGCAAGCCTGTGCGTGATTATCTTCTTCGTAGAGTGACAACTGCAAAAGTTGTCTATTGCTATTTGGGGTTGATGATGGCTATAAATGGCTCGTCCTTGCTCTTCAATGTGTTTAGGGTGAAGACAAACAACTTTATGATTGAGTTTTCTGCAGACCCAATAAATTGGTCTTTACTTATAGTTGATATACTCCTTACTATTGTTGCTGTAATTTATCTTATATTGCAATTTCGCAAGCCAAGTGCAGGCTTTATAAAAGGAAACTCAACTGAAGAAATATTAGACGCATTGGCTAACAAGAATGATGAGATTAAAGAATTGTTACCTTTGTATAGAAGTTCCATAGAGAAGTTACACCTAAAGGAAGCCTATGAACATTTAGGAGCAATTAGAAAAATTGTGGTTAAGCGTAGTGCTACAGATTATGAATTGCTTGCAACAATAGATTTTCTGATGGGAAAATGTTCTTGCTATATTAAAGGAAATGATGAAAAAGTTGAGTTAGTGAGAGCTTTCGAAGAAATGAAGAAAGCGAACTTGTTTTTGATAGAAATTGTAGAAGAATATATTTATATCAACATAAAAGGGAATGAGAAACAACCAATGATAGATTTATGTCATCAAATCTTGGAAAGAGAGCCTACCAATGCTATGGCTAATGCTGCATTGGTAGTATTGTCAGATGATGCGGAAAATACATATAAGAAAGTTCCTAAGTCAGTATTATCAGAGATTAATTTTCAATTCGTAATATTTTACTATATATTTAATCATCCGGACAAAGAATGGTTAAGTAGAGATGATGTTCAATTGGATATTCCTAAAAACTTAACTTATGACAATCTACGGCAATGGAGTTTCTGCATCTCCGTATATTCTACCAGACTTTTGCGCGAAGGACATTATTTCTGTGATGGTAGGAAAATAACGAAGACGCTACATAATGTTTATGATATAACGAACAAATATAAGGAACTATCTGCTGGTACCGACATAGAAAATATTATCCCAGATGTAGAATTCATGGCCTTGTATTCAGAATTTCTTCTGATTGAAAATAAGGAAAAAAGGAATGAACTAATTTCATCAATGAAAGATTGTGAGCCATCGAAAGAAAATTCGATGCCTTATGTATTGATGTTATTAGAAATGCTTATGATAAACAAGGACTTTGAAGATGCTGCACGAGTTCTTGAAGATCAGAAGGATTGCAAAGATGAAACTTTAGCTTTGGTGGGATTTCTTTTGCCAACAAGAACTTTCGATAAACAACTAGCAGTAAAAGCCTTTGAGCATTTTACGAAGATAAATATCTTGTTGCCAGATATGCATTGTCAACCAATATTGAGTTGTGTAGCTATGTATGCTGGGGACGTTCAGCAATTCAAGAGTTTAAAGATTTTTGAGAATCCAATTACGCAACAGATTTTTGAATATACATTTATGTATTTTTCAACTAGAAATTATGATGTGGAGACAATTAAAACTCTTGCTAAAAAAGCTCCAAAGGAAGCCAAATTTATCTTGGCAAGAATATTAGGTTCCGAAAAACATACAAATGAAGCTTTGGCTATTATAAAACCATTGATACAAGAAGGTGTCTATTCTTTAGAGATGTGTGTGTATCTATCTATAATACGTGAAGATGAAAATTATAAAGATGTTTACTTTGATGCATTGAAGAAACTTAGGAAAAACGGTTTTACACATGTAAAAGAGTTCTTGGAAGATGAATATTATTTAGCTATAGGTTGTAATGACTTAACTGATGCTGGAGAAGTAATAAGCTTATTGTTTGAACAATATTCGGATAACAATAGTGTATTTTATAATTATCTTAGTTATTTGAACTTAACTAATCAAAAAACAAAGTTCTCCAAATATGTTTGCAGGGTTTTAAATACAGTAGAAAACGATTCTGCTTTAAATTGTAACTTTTCCACTTTGCTCATATTACAAGGTTTTTACAAGGAAGGGGTGGACTTTTTGTATGGGGCTATTTTACGAACAAAGTCGCAAGAGCTAAAAGACCTGTGGTTCAAATATGTGCACACTCCACATATCTCACCAATTATCAATGAAGAGAAAGACATTGTTGAAAATGGAGATTTTGTTGTGTATGAGGAAAATGGAAAAGTTAGAAGCGAAGATGTATTCATTAATTCTAATACAGAAAAAATGATAGGACATCATGTCGGTGAAAAGGTTGCGTTGGATAGGTTTGGTGTTATATCTACTGCAAGAGTACAACATATTTATAATAAGTATCATTCTCTTACAAGACAAATATACCAAGGTTTGCAACAAGGTCAAAGCAAGAGTATACGTATGTTCACCCTTGATGATTTGAAAGGTGGCGATGGAAACATGTTGACCAACTTGATGATGTTGGCTGGTGGGGTTGACAACAAAAAACGAATTGAAGATTGGGAAGAACGGTATGCAAAAGGTGAGTCTATGCTTATCAGTTTATTTGGCAACAGCAATGCGTATGAGAAGTGCATAAATCGAATGTTTGGAAATGATAGGATATTTTGTTTGCCATATCAAAACTATGAAAAATGTCCAATAGATGACTATGAGTGCGTGTTGGATATTACGTCAGTAGTTCTTCTAAGTATGCTTAACAAAATTTATGGGGTAACTTTTGATAGAAAATTTATTATTCCACAAGGATTGTTGATTTATTTGCAGCAGACTTTACAAAGTGAGAAAGTTAATCTTCCAAGTTTCATATCGCAAGAAGTAGTAGAAAGATTAAGGTTGAAGACAGAAGTTTCGGAAAGTTTTCATATAGAGATATTGCAATACATACTTGACTGGATTGAAAAATATTCTACTATTGAAGTTGCGACAAAAAAACTGAACCTCAATTTCCAAGAAATCGGTCACTCCTTTTTTGAAATCGAAAGTGAAAGTATGCTCTTGACGATTGGTAAGAAGAGATGTTTGATTAGTGAAGATTGGGGACTTATGAAAAAATATGAGAACTTCAAAATTCTCAATACTGAAGCTTTCTTATATCTGTTGAATGTCAAGGAAAAGATAACTGTTTCAAAGTTCTTAGCAGACTTACATTTTGTAGGAGTTAATGTTGACTTAGATTATATGTTTGAACAATACCACAAGAAAGTCAGTAATTATCCTAATACATTTGGGGAATGCTTGGAAGCACTTCGAATTAACGTGTATTTGACAAAGACAGGATTTAACCTTGCCAATAGAATATTAAACTCAACCATAAAACTTCCATCAGACACCTTTGATGTAATGAATATCTTTGGGAAAATATTGGAAGACAAACCTACTGCTTATAGAAAAGACCTAATCCGTCAAATGGAGCAACAGCATGGAGTACATTCTGAATTTATGAAGTATCTGATAGAAACTGTAAAAATGAATAGGCTTTTTTTGATATAAGATAAATTGTAAGAATAATTAAGAATATTTCAGCTCAAAAATGAAAATAGCATTTGTTAACGTTCTGGGTATTCCTAATAACTACGGAAGCTTTGAGTAGTTCGCAGAGTATATCTCTGTGGGCTAGTGAAGAGTGACCATGAGGTTATGGTATATTCTTTTCTTATCACCTTTATAAGGATGATGAGTACAAGGGTGTGAAAATCAAACATATCTGTAGTCAGGAAACTTGGATAGGTGGAAGGCTCGGCTCGTTCTTATACGACTTTATATCGCTGAAGGATGCTTTGAAGCGTGATATGCAGATTTATAAGAAATGCAAACCACTAATACTGCGTAAGGTAGGGTGAATGCAAAATATAATCTTTGCTACAGTTGCTATCTTTTATTGGAGAACTAGCTGTAGTTATCGTTTAATTGTTAAATTAAAAATATGAAAAATCGTAGAACTATTACATTTAATATAGGTGATGAGAACCGTATTGTGGTGGAAGACATCAATAAGGATATCATTAAGTCATCCATCTTTTCAGAACCTTATCATTATATCCTTAATGCTTTGGATCATTATTTTGATGCGTTGCCTGATAACAGGGACGATTATTTAAAGGGTAATGATATATGGATAAATAATGTCTTTGCATTCATTGGTGAAAGAGGTTCTGGAAAGACTTCGTGTATGCGCTCTATTGTGCATCTGCTTGAAGACCCTCGTAGTTCCCAACTGGATAATACGGTTTTAAAGAGTAATTTCTATGCGTTGGATATGATTGATCCGTCGTTTATTGACAGTGAATCGAATATCATAGGCGTTATATTGGCAACACTTTATAAGAAATTTCTGGATTATTCTCATAATGTAAACGAAAGTTTGAAATTCAAATTGGCTGAATCTTTTGCCAGAGTGCAGCATGATTTTTGCAGAATGATGACAAATAGCACTATACCTGATGATGATTTGGAAGCATTGTCTTCTTTGTCGGCAGCGATTGACCTCAGAACCTCTATGTATGAGCTGATAGACAGGTTCATGAAGTATATGGGCAAGGAGAATGCGATACTTCTGATATCCGTGGATGACATTGACTTGCATTCCAGAGATGCAATCAAAATGGCAGAACAGATTCGGAAATATTTGGTCTTGCCTAATGTGCTCGTAGTGATGGCAGTGAAACTTGATCAATTGGCTAAACTTAAGCGGTTGCAGTACTCTAGGGAATATTGGGATCAAAAACAGACTTTGAATGATAAGGATCTTGATGAAATGGTGGACCGATATATCACAAAGCTTGTGCCCTATAATCATCGTGTATATATGCCGGAGTCTACCTTCTATTGGGATGCAGGATTGCACATCAATCAGAAAGATAATTCTTGCTATCTGTTTGAATCAGTAAGACAGGCTGTTCCGGAACTAATATTCAGAAAAACGAGATACTTATTCTATAACAGTGCTGTCAAGACGAGTTTTATTGTACCGAATAATCTTCGTGAATTACGCCAGATTATCAGACTGCTTGTTGACATGAAGGATTACTGGCAGTATGATGAAAATGGAAAGGTAATAGCTGAGGAATATAATAATAAAGAGATGTTTAAGAAATACCTTTTTGAGAGTTGGATGATGAATCATCTTGATGCTGATTCCCAGAAAGGGATTAAAGAGCTTGCTTCCATTTCTGAGGCCATACAGATTAATGCTACTGCTTTACGTATTATACGGGATAAGTTTGAAAAGGATAAGTTTTTTGAGACAAAAGATTCTCCTATCTCAAATATCCTCAATTCCAATAATCAAGTTTATAATATAGCTATAGGAGATGTCCTGGCTATCATTGATTTTGTGGAAAGGAAGGATATTACTTTAGAGCAGATGCATTTCCTTTTTATGATTAAAACCATTTATTCAATGAGACTCTATGAGTTTTATGATGAATATATAGAGGAAATTCATGCTGATAAGGAACTTAATGGAGAAATGACCTCTGAAAGAGTTTTGGCCCGTGGCTTGTATCAGGACATGAAATTACCGAATTATTTGAAGTTAGTAGGAGGTAGATTTTTCAATACCCGAATGATAGTAGAACTTCCAAAGGGGGGAGATGATCCATATCGTTCTAATCGAGTAATCAATTTGGAGGCATTGAGGGCTTTAATGAAATTGTGTACAGAAAAGCCTGAGAAACTGATGCCTATTGAGTTGAGGATGGCAGAAGTATTTATGTTGTGCACTGCCAGAATTTTTAAATCAAAGCATTATTTGCCTCTAAAAAATAAAGACTATATAGATTTTACTTATAGAGAATATCGAGAATTAGTGTATGCAGCTTCTTTAACTCGAAAGCCAAAAGGGTATTGGGATATAGGTGCTTTTCTCTTTAATGTTGTTGATATTGAAAGATGTTATCAGAGGTTCGATTATGGTGCAGAGTTTATTGACTTAATGAATCAGTCAGAGGCTTCATTTAGTAATTCTTTATATAATGGCTTCAAGTCATTAACGAAGAGTGGTATCAGAAATATGTCTCCTAAAGATTATCAGGATTGCTGTAATGCTCATCCAACTTTGCTGGAGTCTGAAAATACAGAATTGCCAGTATTTGATAGACATATATGGCTGTCATGGGCTTGTGTAAGAAACGCTGAGATTTTATGCGATCTTGTTTCCTTCCTGGATGAAGATGAATATAAGAATAGTGGTGATGATGTAAAGATCCTAGAGCGTTTCTTCTTATTGATGTCGCAATATTCCATCTACAGTTATGATAAAACGGGAAATGGTGATGAGGGTGACTATTATCGGATCAACTATCGCTTTGCTAGGCTCGTGATGGAGACCTTGAAGGAGATAAGCAGTTCATATTCTTTAAAGGAAATATTTAAGTTAATCTTTGATGATTTTTCTGCTCCTGATAAGAAAAAATCGGACTATTATGAAGAAAAGATTAAAAAGCTGATGGATGATCATTATAATGAAGTGAATGGTCAGGTTCCTGTTATAACAGCGGAAAGGTTGGCGTCTACTTTAACCAAAAGAAAGTGTTCAAAAAGTACATTGATAGAAAAAATACTTAAATTGGATGCTCGATTTAGGAATGAACCTTATCGGAATATGCTGAATGAGGTGTTGCCTATTCCAGGCAAGGAACAAATGTCGGTGGATGATGTGCCTCAAATTCTTGATGCCATCAATAATGGACTAAACGGATTGAACAATGGAAACGCTGAGACAAACAACCAAAACGCTGTTCCAACTCCAGAAGAGTGATAACGTTATTGCTTCTCTATTGAAGGGAAACAGTCATGATGATGTTCATGTGAATCGCCAATGGTTTGTTAGGGCATATCTGGATGACATCAGTCCCATCAGAACCAAGGATCAGGTGGAGGCAATATTTGACTTGTTTCAGTCTAAATGGGCAACGAATGACAATAATATCAAATCTCTGGCATTTTGTCCAAGTAACAGTGTCTTCAATGTATTGCTTCATTTCTCTTCATGTGTGTTGAAGGAATATAAACATCAGCCTGTTTGCAGATATGACGACTTGTTGAGATGGCATGATCTTACTTCCAATCTGGGTGAAGATCTGTTTACGACTTCTTACCTTGCTGCAAAGGATGTTATGCAGGGAGTAAATCGCAGATTTTTTAACTGGAAAGATATCATCAGTCATGACAATGCCGCTCTTGGCAATATCTTTGAAAAGAGAATGATAGATTTGCATTACCATCTTTATGGTTCGATTTTTGTTTTTGACTTAAACTGGTTGAGCTTGATGAATGATGTGATAGATAGGCAGGATAGTTTCAGAAAGATCTTCGATTATCTGAGAGCTCCTCATATTATCAATTCGAGTGAGGTGAGCAACAGTCTGTATAATAAGGTGATGAAAGCAGTTTCTATCAGACTCTTGCTGTTTTGGTATCTGAATCCTGATGTAGATGATGCTTTTGTTGAGAGCTATTATCGTTCGACGATAGCCATGCTCGGCATAGATGAAGACTTACTGATGAACAGCAAGTTGTTGGAACTCTCCTATCGGGTCAATGTGGCTAGAATGATGAAAGGTTATCGTTTTGGTACGCAAGGTAATACGCAGAAGAATATCTTGGATTACGCCATTTCTGCTGACATCATGTTGTCTTCTGCTGGAGAGAGTGAGTATATTTACTCCGTTTTGGCTGGCGAGCGTTTCTTGATGTACAGGATGTTTAAGAGAATCTTTGAAGGTACTGCTGATTCTGGCATGGCAACGCTTTTCTACATATATCTGCTGATTAAAAGTGAATTTAGGAATGAAATTGTACAGTTGAATGATTCTGTCGGATTTGCCAACTTCGCTGATTATCAAGGTAGAAAAGTTCTTTTTCTAAAGGAAAACTCGGCTTATAGTGAAATCGTGTCACAAGTGGCAATTGGCAGTTCTCTATGTGATTCTCAAAAGTATCTGGAGGCTCGTATCTCTCCCAAGGGGAGTAAGGAAGGGCTGCAGAAGACATTAGAAGGAATTGATAAATCTTTAAGAAATGGTAATCTGGCTTCCTGCAAAACCGAAGTTCTGGATAAGAGATATTCCATTATTCTGCATTTTATAAAGAGAAACGATAAAGAAAAACAGAAAGCAGTCCAATTGCATAGGGATTCTTCGCTATATTACCGACATTATGGTTTGAGGAATGAAATCAAAAAGCAGGCTATGGCTCTGAAAAACTGGCTGAAGATGTGTTCTGAATTGGATAAGGATAGTCGAGTTGTGGGTATTGATGCTGCCAGTTCTGAGATAATGTGCCGTCCTGAGGTGTTTGGGCAGGTGTTTCGTTATCTGAAATATTATGTTCCAACTTCTGCATACAACAGTAAGGATAAGGAATTGGGATTTACTTTTCATGTGGGGGAAGATTTCCTGGATATCGTTGATGGTTTGCGGGCCGTGCGTGAAAGCATCTTATTCCTGAATCTGGAGAATAGAGATAGGCTGGGGCACGCTTTGGTACTAGGTACGGATGTTGAAAAGTATTATCGTAAGCGAGGTTATTATATATCAATGTCGAAACAAACCTTGCTTGACAATATCGTATGGCTTTACTTCGAAGGCTCTTGCTGTGACGGATTTAATCGTATTGCCGTTAAACTTAAGGCGTTATATTCCAAATACTTTGATGATATATATGGAAAATGCGAGATCATGGATGGTGATCATGTGTTAACCCCAAACATAGAAGATTACTATAATGCCTGGTTGCTGAGAGGAGATAATCCGGAATGCTACAAGAATCCTCAAAAGGAATATGAAAACAGGCTTACCAGTTATTGGGGTATTTATGCGCTGAACGAGTCGGAGGTTGTAAGTAAAGCCAGGAAAAATATAAAGGCCCGTTTCTTATATTATTTCTATCACTATGATGAATATGTATATAAGGAAGGATGCAAGTGTGATCAAATCAAACTGGATGAGGATTATATTTATGTTATCAGACAGTTGCAGGCAAAATTACTGGATGAGGTTGAAATGAAGCATATCTCGATAGAAACGAATCCTACGTCAAATTATAGGATAGGTGATTTCGAGAGGTATGATGAGCATCCAATCTTGTATTTCTTCAATTACGGCTTGGAACATGAGGGTATTGCACCTCATTCTATCACTGTTTCTATCAATACAGATGACAAAGGTGTTTTCTCTACATCTTTAGAGCGTGAATTCTCTGTAATGGCTGCTGCTTTAGAGAAGAAGTCTTTGGTTGAGAAGGATGGAAATTCTCCAAGGAGAATTTATGACTGGTTGGATAGAATCCGTGAGATGGGATTTGAAATGAGGTTTGATAGATGAGAATAATACGTTTTTTTAATTATTAAGGTGGAGCAATGAAACAAATTCGATTTTTGTCTAATAATGCATGTAAGACCAAGGAGGTTTCAGAGATATTGAAAACTTTAGATGTTGACGTTATCCCGATAGCAAGGAAAATAGAAGAGCTTCAAACGGATAACGTCAATCATTTGGTTAAAGAGAAGGCATTAAAGGCTTTCAAGATGATCGGACGTCCGCTATTTGTTGAACATACCGGTCTGTTTATTGATAAGATTAATCAACTGCCTGGAGGTTTGACACAGGTGTTTTGGGATAAACTGCAAGCGGATAAATTTGCAGAACTCTTTGGGGCTGATGTCGGAGAATCCAAGGCCAAGGCTATTACCACCATTTGCTATATTGATGGTAGGAATACCCATATTTTTGATGGAGAGGTAGAAGGGAGTATCATTTCTGTTCCGAAGGGAGATCGTAATTTCCAATGGGATTGCATATTTGTTCCCGATGGTTACGATCAGACTTTTGCAGAGATGGGTGCTCGCAAAAACGACATCAGTATGAGAAAGACCGCATTACAGAAATTTGCTGATTTTTTGAAACAATAGCCATATGAAGTATATAGAAGAACTTAAAGAGGCCATCAGGCGAAAAGATGTTATTCTCTTTGTGGGTGCCGGAGTGTCCAAAAACCTGGGGCTTCCAACTTTTTCAGAGTTGATAGATGAGGTGGCCAATCTTATTGGTTATGATCCGGAAATATTCAAAACTCTATCCAATTATCAGTCTTTGGTTGAATTCTACTATCTCAAGCGGAAGACTATAGGAGATTTGAGAAGTTACATGGACCAGAAATGGCACAATATTGATGAAGCGAAACTGGATGCTACGTCTATTTATAAAAATATTGTTGATTTGAACTTCCCGATTATCTATACTACCAATTATGATAGTTGGATAGAAAGAGCCTTCAAGCATTATGGAAAGGAATATTGCAAAATCGTTGGTGTAAAGGACTTTATTGATATAAAGGAGGACGTGACCCAGATTGTCAAGTTTCATGGTGATTTTTCTGATGACAGTTCTATAGTGCTCACAGAAAGTAGCTATTTTGAACGTTTGGAGTTTAATTCTCCTCTGGATATCAAACTCAGGTCTGATATGCTGGGTAAAACCATTCTTTATATTGGATATAGTTTGGAAGACATCAATATGCGCTTCCTGTTATACAAGCTTTCGAAGATTTGGGAGAAATATAAGGATATTCGCCCAGCTTCATACATCTTCCTGACCAAACCTAATGAGGTGGAAGAGAAAATATTGGAATCCAGAGGTGTAAAGCCTATTGTTTCTGACTATGATAATCCTGGTGAAGGATTGACTCATTTTCTGGATGAGTTGGTAAAGTAGTGGTAGAAAAGGTATTAAGAAGTAGGAATAATACATAGAAAAAAAACTGATATATGGGCGAACGGCTCCCATCCCCCTTTTATCATAAGCTACTTTTAGGGGATGGGGGCTTAGTAGCTGACGATAGAGTTGTATAGGTACCAACGTGGTATTAAGGAACAATACTATAATAACGAAATTTATAGGTTTGCAATGAAAAGAAGTAATAGATATCTTTTATATATTATCTTGGTGTTTTGTATACCTTTATGCATTTATATTAAACATAATCTTGGGATTCTGTACGATTTTTTGTGCTGTAATATAGGTAAGACATGCTTTTGGACAAGTATTGTATTAGCTGTAATATGTGTATTAATAGAATATTTTTATATGCACAGAAATGTATATAAAAACAATCCTATTTGTCTATATCAACAAGAAGTATCTCCTTTTTATTTTGACGTTCCTACAACTGAAGATTTGTTTAATCGTAAGAAATATGCCAAGTTATTAGTAGACAAGGTATATTCTTCTTTTTATGATAATAGATGTAAAAGTATTAACCATTCTTTTGTGATTCATATTGGTGAACACTATGGGCATGGTAAAACTTCTTTTTTAATGATACTCAATGATGAATTATCTAATGGGCAATGTCCGTCGATAAGTATAAATTTCGAACCATGGCTCTGTGATACTGAAGCGGGTATTGTAAATGAGTTTTTTGAAATATTCAGAAAGGAAGTTAGTGAATATCTCCCAGAACTGGATGTAACTTTAAAGCAATATGTCCAATTATTACTATCTTCTTTTGAATATGAAAAGGCTAGTTTGAATTTAAAATTATCGAAAATATTTGGATGTATAAGTTCTTTAAAAGATGCACATGACAAAATAAGAGATGCACTTTTAGAGTTGGATCGACCAATCATCATAACTGTTGATGATGTTGATCGTTTGCAATCTAAAGAGCTGATGATGGTGATGAAAATTATTAGAGACACTGCTGATTTCCCGAATGTCTTTTATATCGTTGCTGCTGATAATATTCATCTAGAACAGATGCTTGGTTCTTTGAATATAGTAGATCCTGCTAATTATCTCAAGAAGTTCTTTAATTTGGAGTTTAATCTTCCTGCAAATGAAAATATTGCATTCAATAAACTTTTAGAATTGTTAAGGAATAAATATGAAGCCCTTCATGTTAGTCCCAAGCGAATTGCATTATATGAATCGCAAATAGAAAATGTTACATACATCAAGGACGCTTTTCCTAATATGAGAGATGTTTATAGGTTTGTAAATGCCTATTTCCTTTCATTGGAATCTAAAGATGATGCCGTAGATCTAAATCTATTTGAGTTATTTCTTTTGACGATGATTCAGATGCTTGATGGAGAATACTATATGCAATTAAGAGATAATTATTTGAGCTTGCTTGATATTGTGCGCTCTGGCAATGACATTATTCTTCAATGGAAGGCTGATTATAACATCATTCAGCAGAAACAAGAAAAAGAGACGCTAGAACAAGTAGAGAGAATTTCTGCAAAAGATGGAAATAACATCCGAAGGAATAAACGTCCAGAAGATATTAATATTCTAACCTTTGAAGAAACCTTAGCTGATTCTAGAATTTCGTCTAAGGATATTATCATTGTAATAATGAATATCTTATTTGGAAAGAAAACTTATCAAATTGAGCAGAATAGTGCTTGCAGACATAATATGTTTTTTAAGTATTTCTCTGATTTAGATGCAAGTTATATGGTGTCAAAGGTAACTGCTGTGGCTGTTATCTGCTCTGACGAGAAAAAATATAGACAGGGTTTGCGTGAAATCTTCGAATCTAATAGAGACGATTATTTCTTGTCAGAGTTTATGTATATGATTTCAAGTAATCGGTTGTTGACGAAAACAGAGATACTTAAGAGATTCTTTATATTTATTGAATTATGCTATGACAACGAAAGAATGATAAACGATGTGTTTTCTGTAAAATCTTTGGCTGATTATGAAGGAAAAGATTTCTGCCGGGATAAAATATATCTGGTATTAGCAAGATTATATGATCGTAACCGATATGTGGAAAATGAGCAAGGCAAAGAAATAGAGCAGAGGAATTTTGAGAAATTCTGTAGTACGGAAGATGACTATAATATACTTTTGGTATCGTTAAGCTTGATGTCAAATCATCTTGGAAATTTCTTGTTCGACAGACCTGTTATAGAAAAATGTTCTAAATTGTTGGTTAATAGATTCTTGTCAGAAAAAATATCTTCGAGCAATGGTGTGCTCAATTATCAAGAGATAGATACAATTGCACAGATTAATTGTGATTATTATTTGAATGAGTATTGGATGAATGGTTTTGTTGAGTATCTTAAGACTAGTAAAGAGGCGTGTTTGAATATTCTTAGTAAGCTTATCATATTTTATAAAAATGGAAAAGTAGAATGGGATTGGTCTTACAGAAAAGCAATCTTAGGCGAATATCAATTGCCTGAAGATAATATTCTTTCTCGCTTGTCACTTGCTTTTCCTGAAAATAAAAAGTTTTTTGACTCGCTTCATTCTCTGCAAAATAATTGTCGTAGTTTGAGAGATGTGGATGGTTTGGATAAGAACGAGTTTGTTATCATGGCAAAGCAAGTGCAGGGTAAATTGTCTGCTAAATGACAATTGTGCAGTATCGTTACCACGCTATCATTACAATCAGTACAGAATCACTGATACTATCAGATAATAAAAATTTAGTATATCATAAACTATGACATTAGAAATTCTTAGAAACTTTATTCAGTCATCGAATATAAATTTTCTGTATGGCTCAGGTATATCTAGACCATATCTAGCCACTTTGGGCAATATAGAAAAATGGTTGACCAAATTGGCAGAAGATGATAGTAAAGAGACGTATAAAGAAGTTATAAAAGCATCATTATATAAGGCATATTGTGATGGAGTTATTCTAAAGAATAGATTTATTTATCCGGATATTGATGCCAACTTCTTGGAAACAAAATCTGCTTATGCGGATTTCTTCAGCATATGCAATGAGTTGATGAATAAAAGAAATTCTCAACTATTAAACAAGCAAATCAATCTTTTTACAACGAATATAGATTTGCTCGCTGAAAAAACTTTGGAAAAATCTGGAATCGAATTGAATGATGGCTTCCGAGGTACGCTAACCCCCGCCTATAGCGAGAGTAACTTCCAAATATCCCTTTCCAAGTCAAGTATGCAGTTTCATAAACAAGCAGAAGTTCCAATGTTTAACTTGATAAAAGTGCATGGAGCGGTTAACTGGAAAGAACAAGACGAAACAATACAAAGTGATACTATGCTGATGTATTATGTTCAACAGGCTCTTGATAAGATAGATAAAGACTATTTTGTAAATTTGTATAAAACAGACGGCACAGAAAAAACATACGATGAAGTAAAAACTGATGCAGATGCCATTGCTCTTTTTTTGCCTGATAAAGCATATGACAAGTTTTTTGATGCATATAATCAAATAGTCATGATTAATCCGACAAAAGATAAATTCAGAACCAGCGTTCTGGATTATCATTTTTATGAGTTGATGCGTATTTATTCTAATGCATTAGAACGTGAGAATAGTATTTTATTTGTTATGGGCTTCTCTTTTGCTGATGAACATATTGCGAAAATTACTCAACGTGCTGCTGATACAAATCCAACGCTTCAAATTGTGGTTTTCGCATACAGCGATAAAGACTTAGAAACATATAAGAAGAAATTGGAAATAGAACATGGATGCAGCAATAATAATATTTTAATATTGACCCCATCTAGTTTTAAGGAATCAAATCAAGATAAATATAAGGAGTTGTGTGAGTTGGTAGAAAATTTTGACTTGAAAACGATAAATCTCCTGTTTAAAGAAATATCAAAGAACATTCATTCTGGTTATGGAACAAAATAAGGATATTTCAATTTATAATTCTGTCTTTAGAATAGGAATTGTTCATTCTGTTGATGGAAGGGTTGTTAAGGTTCTTGTAGACAAGGACAAGAATAATAGCCATTTGATTTTTCAAGGTCAGCTAATTAAGAATGTTGCTGTTGGTAGTTATGTAAAGGTATTAAAAGGCTTTGAGACAATTGTAGGCAAGGTTGAGTCAGAGTATATAGAGACAGATAAAAGCATACCTGTTCAATATAGCTCGCAAGAGGAATACATCAATCGTTTTTTGATTGTCAAGCTGATTGGCCATATAGAAGGGAGTTCATATAAAAAAGGATTAACTGAACTTCCACTGATAGCTAACGAATGTCATCTTTTGACCAATGAAGAATTTAAGATGATTCATTCGTTTGGAAATAAAGATGATATGTTTATCAAAATCGGTGCAATTGCATCAGATCCACTAGTGCCGATTTCTATTGGTATCAACAAGTTGTTTGCTAGCCATATCGGAATATTTGGTAATACCGGTAGTGGCAAGTCTTATACATTGGCAAAAATATACAGACAGTTATTCTTGACATTTAAAAATAATGAAAGTTTCAAGACCAATGCAAAGTTCCTCTTCTATGATTTTAATGGAGAGTATTCCAAGGAGAATGCAATCATTGAAGGAAAGAAGATATATGACTTGTCGACTGGAACAGAAGAAGGGAAAGATAAAATACCGCTTTCAGAAGAGGACATGCTTGACGAGAATCTCCTCTGTATTTTTGCAAGCGCCACAGAGAAAACCCAAAGACCTTTCATCGTCAGATGTATCAAACTTTATAATTTAATAGGTGGAGATGTGGAGAAATTTAAGAATTATTTAAAGCAGCAAATATATTCTATTCTACAAATGTCAGATAAAGTTAAAGGGGATTTACTTATTGATTATGTAGAACAAATTCTTCCACTTAACATAAAAAATGGGATAGATATTGGCCTTCGTGATGATTTCTCATATCATTCTAGTTCACAATGTTATTATTTGAAGGATAGATCTCGTGGCTTTTTCAATTTTCAAGATAGACCGCAGATAATTTTGAATTTAAAAATTTATAAACAAGTAGATATGTTTACATTTTCTGATAATTTCATCACGAATTTCATCAATATCATGTATATGAGGTTGATATATGATATGCTTGGTAATCGAGCAATGAACGAGCATATCGCTCCGGCTATCAACAAATTAAGGAGTAATGAGAAAAATATAGAGAAGGTTTTTGATTTTACAGGTAAAATTGGTTCTTTCTGGAGTAATTCGAACATTGCTGTTATCAACCTTTGTAATGTGAATACTGATATGAAAAAGTTGATACCTCTGCTCTTAACAAACAAACTTTATCGAAATTATAAAAAGAATAGGAAAGGCAATGGCTATTTGAACATTATCGTTGATGAAGCTCATAATATATTGTCTTACCAGTCAACTCGTGAAAGCGAAAGTTGGAAAGATTATCGTTTAGAAGTTTTTGAGGAAATCATTAAGGAAGGGCGTAAGTTTGGTGTCTTTATGACAATAGCCAGCCAACGCCCATCTGACATTTCATCGACAATCATATCGCAGCTTCATAATTATTTCATTCATAGGCTGATGAATGAGAAAGATATACAGCAAGTGAACAATACCATATCTTACTTGGATAAGGTTTCCGTAGAGTCCTTGCCTATACTTTCAACAGGCGTTTGTGTGTTAGCTGGGCAATTGGCAGAAATGCCTATTGTTGTGCAGATAGATAGAATAGAAGAAGAAAATAAACCTCAAAATGAGACCATCAACCTCATTGAGACTTGGGTTCAACAAGAAATATAGTCATGGCTGATTTTAAAATACTTGCAGTTAAGATTCTCCCTAGGTGTAATGATCGTTTTAGGAAAGTTTTATATGTGAATAGATGGTATATCTTTTATAAAGACTTTGAGGTTACACAAGATGGGAAATGGTTACAACGGAAAAGTGTAGCTTCTGTTCCAGATGATTTCTTTCGTTTGGCTGAAACATCTCCAAGCATCTCAATTTCTGCTATTGTCGGCAAAAACGGCGATGGTAAGAGTAGTTTGATAGAACTGGTTGTTCGTATACTAAATAATGTAGCATATTCAGCTTATAATGATATCCAAGATTCGTTGATGTGGGTGGAAGGGCTTAGAGCGGAGCTTTTCTTTTCAATTGATAATCATGTGTATTGTTTTAAATGCGAGGCCAATAAGGTGTCTTTTCAGATGGGGCCTAACAGCTGTATTCCTGTTGATAAGGCTTTTAGACAAAACTTTGCTGATATATTATTTTATACGGATGTCACCAACTATTCCATTTATTCATACAATACCTTTGATTTCTGTGAAGCAATGCATCACTATAGCTGGATAGATTCTATTTTTCATAGAAATGATGGCTATCAAACGCCTATAGTTCTAAATCCTTTCAGAAAATGTGGTGTGATAGATATTAATATGGAGGCACATCTTACAAGACAACGTCTGATGATACTTTGTATGCAAGATATTAATGGAGAAGGAATTAGGAATATCAATGATAATTGCTATGCAGATTCGTTTTCTCTCCATAAAAATACTTACTCAAAGCTTTTTGGTGGATTTGAACAATTCTGTAAAGTAGTTAAGAGTAGAGTTGAACTTAATAATTCTGAGCATCAATTTGAACGGGCTACTGTTGAGCGTTTTGTAAATAACGTCAAGTATTTAACAACCAACTATCCATATTTGGTGGATATTGCAAAAAATACTAATCAAAATGGTTTGGTTGACTTACGAGGTTTTTTGGCATTTTATCAAAATGTTGGATGGATTATTAAAGATGAAGCAGGTCCAGAAGTTTATGATTTCCTCAACAATGTCACTTATGTCCAAATGGAAAAAATGATGGAAATAGCCGTCATAGACCAAGTTTGGCAAAATATATTTAGAAATGGTAAATTTCATTTAGGTAAAAAAGTATCTATTAAGAATAAGTCTGATATAGAAGGAAATATATTGAATACAGCCTATTCTTATTTGGTGGAGAAAACTGCAGATATTTTCCAATCTTACAGACATCTATACAAATATAGCATATTGAATGTTTGGGGAAAGGATCCTTTGCTTCATTATCGTATAAAAGATTTGCATAAATGGTTATTAAGTGAAGATACAGATACAGAGAAAAGACCATTTCAAACTTTGTTAGATGACATTGTCAATGAAAAAAGTCATGTTACATTAAAGTTGCGTCAAACTCTTTATTTCATGCTTTACAACAGAAATAATGCTATTTTACGCAAGACCTTTAAAGATAATTCTGTCGGAGTAACTTCATTTGATGATTATTATAAATCGGTTTTCCCTTTATGCAAAAAATATGGATTGGATTTAATAGAATTGTTGCCACCTCCGATTTTTAAATGGGACATTCTTGTGGAACGAGATGATAAAAAATTCCCAAGTCAGTATTTGAGTTCTGGTGAAAGACAACGGTTATATTGCTTGAGTTCTGTACTATACAACTTACGAAATTTAGATTCAATAGCTAGTGGTAACATCCAATATCGATATGTAAACCTTTTTTTTGAGGAAATAGAGTTGTATTTTCATCCTGCTTACCAACAAGGTTTTATTAAATTTCTTTTGGAGCAAATTGCTGCATTAAGACTAAGTCACATAAAAGGAATCAATGTCTGCTTTGTTACGCATTCGCCTTTTATCTTATCAGATATACCGAGAAGCAATGTAATATTTTTGGAAGATGGTGAACCTGTAGAACATATGCAAGAGAATACCTTTGGAGCAAATATTCATGCGTTATTGCAACATGGTTTTCTTCTTGAAGGTGTAACAATGGGTACATTTACAAAGGATAAGATCAATCAGCTGTTTAAAAGGTTGAACAAAGGTGAAGTAACAGAAGGAATGTATCAGGAAATACTCTTAGTTGGCGAACCTTACATACGTGGTCAATTACTTAAATTATATCATGACTTGGTTGGAGATAATTCTCTACGTATAAAAATGCTTGAAGAGCAAATAAAAGAATTGAGGAGGATGATAGATGATAAAAATAGATAGGGTTGACTTGAATATCATATCTGAAGAATACTTTCAGTATTTGTATACATGGCTATTTGATAAAGGAAATTTTGATAAATGGAAAGCTACTTTTAGCCTGCCTTTAGATGATATACAGTTAAAATGCTATAATTTTCTTTGTAGTAAGATGGAAGTTGCTCTAAAAGATCATTGTTTTGTTTTAGCTTCTCCCGAAAAATTGAAATCATGGATAGTGTTCAAAAAGCACAAGGGAAAGTACATTAAAAGTTTTATTTCTTTAATGTCCAAACTCTATGAAGAGTTCTTTCAAGCAAAAATTAAAACAGATAAGACTATAGGCTATTGGTTAGTTGAAAAATTAAATATCAGAGTATGTCCATATTGCAATCGCAACTATATTTTTACTGTATCTCGAAATGAAAGTCCAAAAGTGAGAGCAACGTTTGATCATTATCTTCCAAAGAAGAAATTTCCAATGTTTGCTCTATGCTTTTATAATTTGATACCTTCATGTCCAGTATGCAACAAATTAAAAGGCGAACGGTTGATAAGCTTCAATCCTTATCAAGAAGCATTTCCTGCTGATCAAAAATTTATTCTTTCAAATGGAAAAAGTGATTTATCTTGGGTACATCCTTCATCAGAATTAAAGGTCTCATTGTCAAATAGTGATGATAATCTTAACAAGTCACAGTTCCTTTTGGAAGAACTTTATCAGCAGCATGATGATATCGCAAAGGATATTGTAATGAAGGCACAAGCATATAATGATAACTATTATGATGGAGTTATTCAATCTTTTCAAGGTGCAGGGTATACAAAGGAATACATCAACAATTTGATTTGGGGTGTCTACATCAATGATAATCAATTGGATAAACGCCCCCTGTCAAAATTTACAAAGGATATTTTAGAACAAATTGGAATCATTTGATTAAGTGAATAATCAAGAATAATTATCATAAACATGCATTATGGAGCAAAACAATACACCACATCATAAATCCTTTCTTTGGCATCTAGACATTGAGCCATTCACCTGGAAGACTTGCTACGGAGAGCAATGCCCATCCTTTGTTACAGAAGAGAACAAAGAGGTATGGCGACGTTACTTGGAGAAACTCATCAAGAAGCATCTGAAGGCAGAGGTGATGAATTCTCCTGAGTTCAGGGAGATTGAGACGATGGGGAACTATGAGAAGCTGGTGTGCATCAAAAATGATGAGCAGCGCAAGCGGATGATGGAGAGACAGCGGTATTGGGCCCGGATGGAGCGGCCGAGGATCAACTATATTCCCAAAGGGCTGAATGTGGATTATGAGGAGGAATACTCCAAATATCTGATGCAGGAAGTAAGCTTTGAGCCAAGAGACAATGATGATTTCATGGCTCAGCTGCGACTGTTGGAACGATGGCATAAGAAATCAATCCCACAGATATTGAGAAGAACAGACCCGATGCAGCATATGCCATCGCCATGACGCTGTACAAGCATATACCACTGCTCATCGACCGAGATGACATACAAGAACTGGTAGGCGAATACAAAAGACGTATCGGGAAACTGATATTCGACAGCTATCAAGCCCTGGTGGAAACTGTCAAGATATGGAACCACGAGGAGAAACGCCAGGAGGTATGCCGCTATATCAAAGAGACGGCTGGACAATACCCCAATCATCGGGGCATGAAGAAGAAGTTGATGGACTTGATGCCAGAGACACCATTTGAAGGAGAGCCGATGGCTGTGACTCGTGAGCCAAACGACATGGAGAAATCACTCCTGTAAATCATCAACTACACCAATAATGAAACAGAAACAATGAGAAATGCACCTGTAATTTTACCTGTGTTTACAACGAGTGTGCCTTTGGATTTTCCGTCTGAAGGCACGTTTGCGTTCAATAAGAAAACCCATAAGCAGTTGGAGGTGACGGTGAGGATCAACGAGCACCAGTACTTCAACATGAACTTCCTGAATCATGACGGATACATCATGGCATGCTGCAGATGGGCGCATGTGTTGGACTTTGCAGAAAATGGTTATGACCGTTACGAACAGATCATAAAAAAACATTTCCGGAAGAAATATCCTGTTATCAGCAGTTTGTATGGACAGCATACTGATACGGCTGAGGACATTCACATATCTACCATTGGTTTTGAGGGGAATCCCAAGGAATGGTACATCTCCATGCGCATCTATGGGGAGAAGTTCGAAGATTTGCTGCATGGTAATTTCCTGATGAACGTGGCGTTTGCCTCTGCCGTAGGTAATCTCTGTATGGCAAGCGTGGATGTGTTCCGGGAGATTATGAAGAGTGATGCCAAGCAGCCGAAGGTGTTGTTGAAGGAGTTGACGGGTATGGACTCAATTGACAAGGGGTTTGACTTTGGCAATTATCTCGATGCCCGAAATCCTGAGACTGGCGAGATTATATCGACAGCAAGAGAGGATGGCAAGGCTTCGGGTGTGGAGTTGCCGAAGGAAATAGAGATGCCTCAGAGTATGGAGGTTTATCCTGTCATCTGCTATCTTCCTATCTTCATGAAGTCGCTGAAAGACAGGGATTTTGTCACATTCTGCAATGCCTTGTATTTTGAAATTCATGGAATGATGAGCAAGTTGGAGCAATTTGGGTTCTTTTCTTCCGATGAGTTGGGGGATTTGGAGAAGACTATTGCTTGCTTGGGTGACAAGGTAATTGCTGGAGAAGATGCTGCTGAGCGGGAGGTGATTTCTTCAACTGTTTATCAGTTGTTATCGAAGATGCGCGACTTATTATTGGATGAGAAATTTCAGGTGAAGGAGACTCTGGAAGGTAAGTTGGCCTTGGAACTGGACGTCTATATCAGGAAGCTCATCTGGAGGAAATGGGACACGACCTATCTGGAAGAACAGATTAAGCAGGAGAATGAGATTGCTGCGAAGGTGGAGGCAAATCAGGTTCTTGTCAAGAAAAAGAGTGCTGAATTGAAAGCCGTCATGGAGGGCATGTCATTCAATGCCTTTTTGGTATTCCACAGCAAGATAAACGAATTGATGAAGTGTAGGAAGGCTACTTTGATAAAGTATGTTTTTCTTACTTCAGAGATTCTGAATGATCATCAGCGTAATTGGGCGGGTGCCTACTACTGGCACAACAAGGAGTATGATGAAAGGCAATATAGGAGATTCAGGTGTCAGGCTGAAAGCCTTGTCATCCTATTTTATGAAAGTATCCTGAGTGGTACGCTCTATGACAATCATGCTAGAACGAGATATGCTAAAAAGATTTATGGCATGATAGAGGAACTGATGAACAGAGACTGGAGCAAAATGAATGAGAATAATAATTAATGAGGAATATATAATGAAATTACGTACAGATTTTGTCACAAATAGTAGTTCTGTAAGCTATATAGTGACTATGAATTTAAATATTGTAAATTGCTTTTTGGATAACTTCCGAGAATCTAAAAACATGAAGGGTATCATTCGCATTGCAGAAGCATTGAAGAATTATCTTTTAGAAAATGGAACGGTAAGTTATCTTCACGAGCATGAGATTTATTCTTGCTTAATGCAGTTTAATACCGATGATGAAAGTTCTATTTCAAAAGAAATTTTGGAAATGGATGGTGATAATACAGATCCTTTGAAGATGAACGAGGCTGATCTTTTTGCTTATATAAAAGGAGAACTTATTCAGAATAGGAAGATAAGTGATTTATTGAATGGCTTTGGAGCAACTCAAGTAGAACAGTATTAATTATGTTAGAAAGACATATTGCTGACTATCATTTTATAGCAGACCCGACAACAGGTATGACAATGCGATGGGGAACTACAATAAAGGATAATCCGACATGGGCCCCTGTACCAGAATTGGCAGATATTTCTATATCCAACCATTGTTCAAAGGGTTGTTCGTTTTGTTACAAAGATAGTTGCATTAATAATGATTTTCTAAGTGTAGAGGATTATTGCAGCATATTAGACTCTATGAATCATCCTAAATATGGCAATGTTTTTCAAGTCGCCTTAGGTGGTGGGGAACCTCTTGAACATCCAAATTTCTTAGAAATCATAGCGGAAACTTGTCGACGTTCAATAGTTCCCAACTTTACGACCAATGGAATGCTATTAACTCCTAAGATTTGCGGTAGCTTATCTGGGAAAATAGGTGCTGTGGCTTTGTCTGTAAGTTCTATGGCTGATTTAGAACTGAAGAAACTTGCTTTCTAATAGATGCAGGAATCAAGACAAATATTCATTATGTGCTGTCTAAGAATAATTTAGAAGAAGCGTGTATGATTCTGAGAGGATGTTATAATGAAAAGCTAAATGGTATAAATGCCATTATTTTTTTGACTTATAAACCTGCTGGTAGAGCAAATGCAAAAGATGTTATTCAAGATAGCAAGTCTTTTCGTGCGTTCTTATCTCTTGTTGACGAAACGTCTATAGCCAGACCTCGTTTTGGCTTTGATGCTTGCTTTGTGCCTATGTTGTTAAAATTTTCACATATAAATCCTTCATTTATCGATACGTGTGAAGGTGCTTTCTTTTCAGTTTATATAGACCATAAAATGAATGTATCTCCATGTTCCTTTAGTGCAGGAAAGGATTCTTATAGCTTGAAAGATTTTGCTTTCTATGATATTTGGAACCATAAGTTTAACTCCTATCGAGCAAAGTGGAAATCTAACTGCTCTGTGGACTGTATACATAAAAGTTTATGTCATGGGAATTGTCCCTATTACCCACAAATAACGATTTGTCATGAGTGAAATTATAAATTGGACATTATTGAAGAACCATGGAGATGAAAGATTGGAGTTTGAGCATTTTTGTTTTCATGTTGCTTCTTGTATGTTTGAAGATTATGGAAAAATAGAGTATTTCTATAATACACCAGGTTCAGAGTTTTATATTGAACTAAAAAAGCCCTTAACTTTTGGAGGTAAAACCTATAATCAAGGTGATGTCTTAGGATGGCAAGCCAAATATTGGAGAGGAGCAAAAGATGATAGCAATTCTCCTTTGGATGCAGACCACAAGAAAGAACTTCGAAAGGGTTTTGAAGTTTCAATGTCATATCGTCCCAATTTAAAACTATGGATAGTTTGTACACCAGGTAGTTTTGTACAAAAAGAGTGGGATAAATTGGTTACCGACTTGAGAACAATCAATTGTTCTTGTGATTTTGCAAGCTGGCATAGAGAGATATTTGAGGACTTTTACTTAAAGGATCCATCCCTATTTAATGGAATTTTCAAATACTATTTTGGCGAGAAGTTTATAGATCTAAAACAACTCTGTGATATTTCACGCATCACGTTGGAAGGACTTAAACGTAAATATGATGTAGATCTTCATACGGCTAGTGATTTCGAAAATTCTCTACTAAGTATTGTAGATGATAATATTGCCAATAATAAAATTAAAGATTTTATTAGTCGATTGAAGAAACATGCTGATAATGATAGGAAGAAACCTATTTTTAATACTGAAGGTTGGGGATACAGTAAATTATCAGACCGTTTTATTAATTATTACCAAGAAGATTTTAAACTACGTTATCAGCTTATAGATAAGATATACTCTCTATATAATAACAGGGACAATATTGTATCGAAATCAGGAGAGTTGCTATCTCTGATCGATGAATATCGTAATAATAGACAAAGTCGTGTTCAAATTATCAATGAAGAATTCCAAAAAATATATTCTAATGAGCATGACGAATATGGAGGATTGGATAATTATCTGATAGAATTGGCAGGAAGAGCGAGAACTTTAGAGAGTTTTTTGACTAAAGATGAGGATTTTTCTAAAGAAAACCTATCTTCTTTCCTTCTATTGTTAACTAGAAAATATTTCTCGGTCTTTGCAAAGCCTGGGTATGGAAAGACTCATTTAGCGTGTTCTCTGGCGGATAATATTCTGAAGAGAAATAAGCCTGTATTGTTTCTCACGGGAAGTTCTTTCCGAAATTGTCATAGTTTTCAATCTCTTGTATTAGAAAAATTAGACCTTAATGGTAGTATGTCTTTTTCTGACGTGTTTGATTGCTTGGATTTCTTGGCCAAAGTCCATCATTGTAAGTTACCTATTATCATTGATGGTTTAAATGAAACTGCGCCAAATGAGGAAAGATGGAAAGAAGAGCTACCTGCGTTAAAAGTCCTGTTGAATAAGCATTCTCATTTGCTTCTTGTAACAACCTGCCGTGATAAGACAGATTACTTACAAGCTATATATGGGGTGGATAATTATACAGAGGTGGATAACCATATATTACTAAATGGGTTGGTAAAGGAGGATTTGGAAGTAACCGTGGATAAATATTTCAGTAAATATGAAATACGGAATGCTACAGTTGAAGATTTTGGAGCTTTTGAAAATCCCTTGTTACTTAAAATCTTCTGCGTTACAAATAAAAACAGAAGTAACATCGTCGTCAACAACTATTCTTTAGTTTCGTGTATGGCTGATTATAGTAATCAACTATTGTCAAATATAGCCATGCATAAAGGTAAGGTAGACAAACTGGCGAAGCATAAATTAGAAGAGAATCTTTATAGGGCATCTTATATTCTTTTTGAAAACGATACTCGCTATTTTGATTTTTACAATCAGTTTGCACAAATATTTGAAGACAAAGTTTACGACCTAATAAACGAAGGCTTGTGCTTTACTTTTGAAAAAAACAATGGTGAAGAACAAGTACAGTACACTTATGATATGGTTGCTGGTTTTCACATAGCAAAAAGTATACTGCATAGGTGTGTTAAGGAGGAAGATTTAATATCGTTTATAGATAGTAATAAAGGTAAGTTCTTTGGAAACAAACGTCATACACTGGCAGAAGATATAATAAAAAGTCTTTTCTACCTCGTACCTATGCATTATCACAAAGAATGGTTCGAGATTATGCCAAATCCAGAAGTCATAAATGCTGCTATAGACAATTTGGATATATTTCTTACTTATGATAAAGGACGAAAATCATTTATCAACATATTGACAGGAACAGAATGTGGAATAAAAATAAAAGAACACCTATTTGATGCTTTGTATGAAAAGGTATGTACTTATAATATAATTTACATTTCTTCATTTCTTCCTTTTTTTACGAAACAGGATGGAAGTATCTTGGATCAATATTGGAACAGTAAGTTTGCAACTTATGATGTTATGCAAGAAGCATATTCCATATTGCATGACCGATATGTTTCAAATAAATACAATAATGCTGATTTGCTGGCATTTGCATTGCTAATGTGCGGCATCACTGATATGGAATATAGAGAGAAATTTTGCAAACAAGCATTTTTGATAATAAAGAAAAATAATGATGAAGGTTTGCACATTTGCTCTTTATTACTCAATACATGTGACCCTTTTGTCCGTGAAGCAGTTATATCTGTTGTTACAGGTTTAGGACTGCACTCGAAAGATTGGGGAACATTAAAGAGGTGTATCGAAATATTGGAAAACTATTTGCAGAATCATGCCACAACCAATGTTGTACTATTGGATGATTTGGAAACGCTTTATAGTTATGCAGAAGTTACTTTCTGTCAACAGCAAAATAGAGAAATGCTGTATAAGTATGTTGATATGAAATGGTCAGAGAAAATAGAAAAGGAGTGGGCGTTGTTTTCTGTTTTTGATTATGATTACGACAAATCTCATATAAGACCACTCTTTATACCTGATTATTACCATGAGACATATTATACTTCTAGCCAGATTTATGGTATGTTGCAAAATATGGCTGAGCATTTAGGCTATGACCAAGAAGTTTGTGCCATGTTACAAAACGCAGAAGACGAAAAAGTTAGCTACCGTAGACAACTCAAAAATAATTATGCATTTAAATATGGGCAAGCTGCATTGTATGAACTTTATGGATGGCTATTGCTGAATGGTAAACTTGGGCATGAATATGTTGGTACATTTCGTACACCTCTCGTAATAATAGATCCATCATTCCCTAAAGTACCACAAAAAAGAAAGTTATTCACAGATATTTTACTGCCTCAAAGGAATGAAGATTTAGGCAACTGGATTAAAGCAAATTTGTCAGATTGGCAAGTCAGTTTAATTGTGACAAAACTTCCAAATAGAAATGGTGACTGGGTTTTACTTTATGGAACTTGTCATCAGATGATAAGTGAAAAATATGCGAATATATATATGGAATGGAATTCTCTTCTTATACAAAAAGATATATCCCCTGATGAAGTTGATTTAGAATATGCAGAATTCACAAAAGAGTATGATCATGCCTTCTTGGGGGAATTATCATGGCGCGAACTCATAGATACACAGACGGATTTTACTGAAGATAATGCTAGTATTCTTGTTAAATATTGTTTCTCTGAATGGACAACAAAAAGGTTCAAATACAAAAATCTTGTCTGTCTTTCTTCCGAAATATGCCAAATGTTGGAATTGACATTTGATATTGATAGACTAGCATATATCTTTGCTAATGAAGAGGTGTCTGCCAGTTTTATTTGTGATGATAGTACATTTTTCTTTTTACGTAAAGATATTGTTGATAAACTATTAAAGATGAAAAAATCCTATCTTTACATCCAAATGGAAGAACATCGTTCTATCACAGGTAAGTTGCCGCCTAATATAGAAGAACCTGAAATGTGTTATAATAAAAGGGTTAGTTATAACTCTTATTCTGGCATTTCAACAAGAAAATCTATTGATGAATAGAAAAATTTTGGTTTCAATATTTCATTCTAACTATAAACAAATATCACTTGTTATTTAGGGAGTTTTATGATGAAAATCAAGCTTTATGATTATCAGGAGGACATGAAGGGGCGCATTGAAGGTGAGCTGCGCCTTCATCGGTCCGTGATGGCACAAATGCCAACGGGAACAGGTAAGACATACCTGTTAACAGCAGTTATAGACTCTTTCGTGAGCAACAATCCAATGGAGAAAGTATGGATTGTAGCCCATAGAAGGGAGCTGGTGTCGCAGATAGACGAAACCGTAAGAAAGTTTCATTCTTATAACGCATCAAACACCTCTTCCCTATTGTCATCCGTCAAGGCGATGTCCATTCAGTGGCTGATGAGACACTATGACGAGATAGAGGAAGAACCGGGAATGATAGTGATTGACGAGGCGCACCATGCGCTTGCCAAGACCTATAAGGAGATGTGGGAGAGATTCCCGAATGCTAAGTTCCTGGGACTGACGGCTACACCTTGCCGATTGAACGGTAAGGGTTTTACTGATCTGTTTGATGTGTTGGTGCAGTCGTGGGATGTTCCTGAGTTTATCAGCAAGGGAAGATTGGCGACATACGATTTCGTGAGCATCAAGTCGGATGGTGTGACGCAACGGCTCATCGACTCCTTGCAGAAGCGAGGGGCAGATGGTGACTACCAGAACAAGGAAATGGATATGTTGCTGAATAAGAAACCGAGCATCGAAAGGCTCTATCAGAGTTTGAAAGAATTTGGCAGAGACAGAAAGGGCATCGTGTATGCTATCAATATTTCTCATGCCCAGAAGATCACAAAACTGTATCAGGAACATGGCGTGAAAGCCATAGCCATAGACTCGAAGACACCTGCCACCGAAAGACAGCAAGACATTGAAGCCTTCAAGAAAGGTGACATCCAAGTGCTGGTGAATGTGGACATCTTCTCGGAGGGATTTGACTGTCCGGATGTGGAGTTTGTACAGTTGGCACGACCAACGCTGTCACTTGCCAAGTATCTGCAGATGGTGGGACGTGGATTGCGAGTGGCTAAGGGAAAGAAGAACTGCGTAATTATAGATAATGTGGGACTATATCGGGTGTTCGGGTTACCTTCGCAAGTATGGAACTGGAATGCTATGTTCGAGGGAAAGCTGAAAGTTGGCAAGAGAAAGGAGACTCCGAAGGATAGAGAGTTTTTCCTAAAGAATGAGAAGCAAGACGATATTCAGATTCATCCAGACTCAGAAATGATGATGGTGATGAGCCATGAAGAATTGCTCCAAAGGATACAGTATCGTGAGTTTGTAGATAGCAAAGGGGAGTTTGCCATCATCAAGCTGCCTGATGGAAAGATGACGGTAGTGAACCGACAAGGCGAACAGGTGATAGAACCAGGCAACTATTATGACATGAAGTTCTTGCAAGGTAATATCTTATCCTATCGACCTCGCAGAAAGACTGTATGTTACTACGACCTCTTGGCGAGAGTTGTCATAGACGAGGACATTCATGCGAAAGATGCTCCCGAGGTAATCACCATCAATAAATGGGAATTTATCGAATATAATGGTCTCTTCCGGTCTCGTACCTACGAGTACTTTGCTTTACCTTTTCGCCCTTCCCAATATGACCTATGGAATTATGGATATTATTTAATCTACAACTTTCAACGCTCTACAGCCAGTGGTTGTCAGGAATGGATATATAAAGAGGAGGATGGCGGCTCTATGCGAATGCATAAAGAAAACAGTGAAAAGGTTTGTTTTTTACGTGGCGACCATACTCATGTATATTGGCTGTGCGCCGACCTATACGACAGTGGCATAGTGGTCATGGACAGCCATGAGGATTATTACTTCGTTGACTCCAGCTTGAAAAAGACCTATATAGGTTGCAATCAACCCAAAACAGAAAGCGAGAATTTGACGGTTGCGATGCCACGGCTTGGCAAACTGGTCTATGAGCGAGAAATGAAGCGCAGGAAAAAGCAAGAGGAACAGGAGTTATTGCTGATGCAAGAGAAGTCGGAGGCAGGGCATGTAGAATTATATCAGGCAGGAAAGAAATGGGGTGTGAAGGTAG
>ERZ1023621.73-NODE-73-length-29621-cov-10.952547_pt1 | contig 29621 bp, 42 predicted proteins | sample MGYA00380330_ERZ1023621 | MGnify/ENA primary metagenome ERZ1023621 (study PRJEB33179, sample SAMN07448975) | human gut metagenome | biome: Human-gut; feature: Human associated habitat; material: Faeces | host: Homo sapiens | place: India: Bhopal | collected...
CATAAAGGGTTAAAGCTTTTGCCCTTACAGGGCGCGTAGACTCTACTATGCGGAAGTCCCAGGGTGCCGCTTCGCTTGCCCTGGGCTATGTGCTCCATTGGGCCTTCAGCCCGCCCTTGCTAAATCCGAAATTAGAGTAAGTAGCGTATAGCGCACTTACCCGTCACCCCATTACCCCAAAACTGCTAAATATGACCCTTTCGATAATAGTACCCTGTTACAACGAGGAAGCTGTGCTGCACGAAACCAATGCGCGGCTCACCGATGTGATAAAACGCATGGAGGCCAAGGCGCTGATAGACCACGGGCGCATCATGTACGTCAACGATGGGAGTGCCGACCGCACTTGGCAGATTGTAGAAGAACTGGCTCAGGCCGACCAACACGTGGGCGGCTTGTGTCTGGCCCACAACGTGGGACACCAGCAGGCATTGTGGGCGGGCCTTGAATGGGCCGCGGCACACAGCGATGCTGCTATAAGCATTGACGCCGACCTGCAGGACGATGTGGAGGCCATACCGCAAATGGTGGAGCTGTGGCTGCACGGCGCCGATGTGGTGTATGGTGTAAGGCGCGAACGCAAGACCGACACGTGGTTTAAGCGCACCACGGCACAGGGGTTCTATCGTCTGATGCGCGTGATGGGCAGCGAGGTGGTGTACAACCATGCCGACTTCAGACTCATGAGTCGACGTGCCCTGCAAGCCTTGATGGCCTACCCGGAGCGTAACCTCTTTTTGCGTGGCATGGTGGCACAGTTGGGGTTCAACACCGCATCGGTTTACTACGACCGTGCAGAGCGCTTTGCCGGTGAATCGAAGTATCCGCTGACCAAGATGCTTGGCTTTGCGCTCGATGGCATCACCTCGTTCTCGGTGCGCCCCTTGCAGTATATTACTTACCTGGGGGCCGTGTTTATGCTCATCTCGATATGTGCCATTGTTTACGGCATTGTGTCGTACGTTGAGGGCCGCACCATAGCGGGCTGGACCTCGCAGCTGGTGAGCATCTGGTTTATAGGCGGCGCCATACTGCTGGCCTGTGGCATCATAGGCGAATATGTGGGTAAGATATACACCGAGGTGAAACGTCGTCCACGCTACTTTATACAGAAGACGGCTGGCCATGAACTAAGTTAGTTGACGGGTAGATTGGTTGATTGGTAGACTCGTTAACGCATTAACCCATTAACCTTCTAACCTCCTAACCCCCTATACTTTGCAAGTTACCAACATAATACCTAATGTAATGAAGTTAAACCTAAAGAAACTGCTGCTGCTCAGTGCGCTGCTACCTACCGCCGCGTGGTCACAGAACGTAGACCGCAGCAAATATCCGGATTACTCGGATAAGGTGAACCCAGACCCCTCGCTGATGCAATCCCACAAGATGAGGGGGAAGGCCGCCAGCGTTACGGGGCTGCCCGACTATGTAAATAACGCCGAAACACGCTACTTTCCGCCCGTGCTCAACCAGGATGGTGGCTCTTGTGGCTCGGCCTCACGCATCTGCTACATGTTTTCGCATGAGCTGAACTCTTTCCGCAATCTTGATGGCAAAGATGCCCACAACTATTATCCGTCACACTTTGTGTGGCTGCTAACTTATGGCAACTCGGGCAAGGACCAGTTTGTGCAGTATGTGGGCGTGCCCTCGGCTGCAACTTACGGCGGACAGACCACCTCGAAATTGTTTGGCTATCAAGAAGCGTCGCAGAACGACTTTGGCTGGATGACGGGTTACGACAAGTGGTACGAAGCCATGTTCAACCGCATGCTTAAACCGGCACACTTCAGCGAGAACCTTGGCACAGAAGCCGGACGCGAAGCGTTGAAACGCTGGCTTTACAACCACAATGGCGACTCCGACTTCAGTTCGGGTGGTATTGCGGGCATTGGCTGTGCCTCGTCGGGCATACAAATGAAAGCTATCGAAACCACCCCGGCCAACACCGCTGCTGGTGTGGTGGGCAAACACTATCTCACCGCCTGGGGCACTACCGTAGACCATGCCATGACTATTGTGGGCTACGACGACAGAATAGAGTTCGACCTTAACGGCAACGGCAAGTATGGCGAACTGGAGTCGGACGAGCGCGGTGCGTGGATAATGGTAAACTCGTGGGGTGACGATTGGGCCGATGGCGGCTTTATATATTGCCCCTATGCCTACGCTGGTGCTACCTTCAACGCCGATGGCAAATTTACTGGCAACTGGTGGACGCCCGAGGTGTACAAGGTGCGCAAAAACTACCGCCCGCTGCGTACTATCAAGGTGGAGATGGACTATAGCCGGCGCTCAGAGCTGTGCCTGTCGGGCGGTGTGGCCAAGGACTTGAATGCCACGCAGCCCGAATACTCGGTGCCTTTCCACCACTTTCAGTATGCTGGCGATGGCAACAATGGTAATACCAACCCCGCTCCCGAAATACCGATGCTGGGACGCTGGATTGACAACACACTGCACACAGAGCCGATGGAGTTTGGCTACGACCTGACAGACCTCAGCGACAACCTCGACCCCAACGAACCTCTGAAGTACTTCTTTATTATAGACACCAAGAGCTGGGCCAAGGGCACAGGACATGTGTACAAAGCCTCAATACTCGATTATGCGCAAGACAGCAAGGGGTTGGAAATTCCCTTTGAAACGGGTGACAATGGTGTGACCGTTGAAAATCAGGGCAACCGCACCGTGCTGACTGTTGTAGTGCCCGGACGTGGCTACAGAGCACCGCTTAATGTGGCTGTGAACGGAAACACCCTGACGTGGAGCAAGCCCGCTGCCTCGAAAAATGTGCTGACAGGTTTCCGCGTGTACAAGGGCACTGACGAACTGTTGGCCACACTCGATGCCGGCACCACACAATATGTGCTGCCCGACGGCGCTGCGGGCTCGTATGCCGTGCAGGCTGTATATGGCAGCAAGCAGTCGGTGAGCGTAAGTGCCACCGTGCCGGCCAAGTCGACAAGCAACAAATGCCTGAAGGCAGATCACACAGGCTTTACCATTCCCGGTGTGTTCGGCTCGAAATATGACAAGGCTACGATAGAGTATTGGATACGTCCGATGTCGCTGTCGAACTGGAACCAAAGCGCTGGCCCGGGCTGGGGGCAGTTTATGTTCCACGCCAACGCTAATGGCAACTTTACCGCCGGTTGGGGACTTGAATCAGACCGCATGGAACTGTCGAGCGTGCTGAAGAAAGACCAATGGACTCACATTGCAATGGTGGTAGATGGTAACACGCTGACCACCTACGTAAATGGTGTGAAGAAGGGCAGCATAACGTCGGCCAATTACAGCGGCATAGGCGGTTTTGGCGACTTGGCGTTTAGTGGCAGCGGCGCTAACAGCGACCAGCACGCCTACTACGACGAAATACGTATATGGAACAAGGCACGCACGGCGGCCGAAATAAGTGCCGACTACAAGCTGATGTATACCGATGGCATACTGCCCGAAAACTTGATAGCCTACTACCCGGGCGACACGTTTGAAGTGGGCGGCGAAACTTTGCTGCGCGACCATACAGCCGGACAGCGTCATGCCTCATTTGCCAACAGCAAATTCAGCGTTAACGGTGGTTGGGCACAGTCGCTGGGCTACACCACGAAGACGGAGGTGAGCATTGTGCAACCCGACACAAAGGTGATGGTAGGACAGCCCGTAACACTGCGTGCCAAAGGCTCAACCAACATTGTGAAGATGGAGTGGACCGCTACTGGCACCGACGGCGGCACAACTGTGGCCTCGACTCTGACCACCACCTTTAAGCAGGCGGGCAAGCAAGAGGTTAAGGTGGTGGCCACCGATGTAAAAGGAAAGACGCAGGAGAATACCCTCAGCATCGATGTGGCCGAGGCACCCAAGGCCGACGCTTCATTTAAGATGACAAAGCAGCAGGTGACTGCAGGCGAGCGTGTGACATTTATGCCTGTACAGGTGTATGACGGCACTACTTATAAATGGATCCTGGCCGGGGCTTCTACCCGCACATCAGACCAACCGTATGTAACGGTGTCGTACGATGCTACCGGCACCTACGATGTGACGCTCGAGGTGACTGATGCCAACGGACAAAAGGCTACCTCTACACAACAAATAGGCGTGAAGGGTGTGGCTCCCAAGGTGTCGTTTGACGTGAGTCCTGCCATTGTGATGAAGGGCGACGATGTGACGCTGACTAACCACTCGCTCTACAACCCGCAACATGGCCAGTGGACGCTGGTGAGCGCACAAACGGCTATGCAATGCGAAGGACTCGACGTGAGTTTCCGTCCTGAAGTGCCAGGTATCTATGATGTCACTTTCAAGGCTACTAACGATGTGGGCAGCGGCGAGGTTACCATGAACCGCGCATTGGTAGTATGCAACGCCGACAGCAAGACCGGCCTGAGCTTTATGCCAGAGGGCAGCGCCAAGGTGGAACTGTCGAAAGTGCCTTTAACCAAAGGTCAGGGCTATTTCACTATTGACTGGTGGATGCGTCCTAACTCGCTGCGTGCTGCTTGTAATGGCATTGGCGAGAGCAAGTCAACTTTCGAACTCATGACCACCGCCACGGGCAAGATGTGCCTCTACATTGGTGGCAAATGTGCACAGTCAAGCGATGGCTTTGTCATTGCCAACGAGTGGCATCACTATGCAGTGACTTACAGCTCTCCGGGTATTGTATGCTTCTTCCGCGATGGCGAAAAGCAAGACTATAGTTCGGTAATACAACAAATACCCGAACTTTCAACCTTTAGCCTGGGCACTGACGATGCGCCTATGATGGGCACTGTCGACGAGTTCAGAGTGTGGAACTTTGCCTTTAACGAGCAACAACCCGAAAAGCTGCAAGGCTACATTTCAAAACCCCTCGATGAGGCTGGTGTGGCTGCGGCACAGAATGAGGGCTTGCAGGTTTACTACAAGTTTGACCAAAGCAGCGGCAACGTGGCAGACGCTACCTCAAATGCCAATACGGGCGTAAGAAAGGGCTTTGGTCCCGATGGCGATGCTTGGACAAGCTCAAAGGGCGTGTTTGCGCTCTGCTTTGACAATAAGGCTGAGGACGTAACAGAAAAGTACCTTGCCAATTACAAAGCACCATTTGCTAATACCGGCGAAGTGTTCAACGATGTGTACGGCTTCTTGTATGGTTCACGCTTCATGACACTGAGCGACTGGAAACTCGATAATGTGGCTTACGACGAATATGGCAAGGATACGAAATCGAACACCGGTGCTGCGGCCGACAACATGATAGCCAACTACCTTGTAATAAGCACCGGACAAGATGGTTTTGTCAAAGTACTGACAGACCACAAGGTGTATCAGACTGTAGAACTGCCTAAGGGCGCATACGTGTTCAGTGCAAACTATCCCGGCGACAAGGCTGTACAGCCTGATGGTTGCTATGTGGTAGCTGCCGAAGGCGACTCGCTGCCTGGCACCAACTATCTGGCAGAAGCGTTGGCTTCGCGTGCCTTAGGCGAGAAGAGTGCCTCGCTGCAGAATAGCGTGTTCTTCGTACTGACAGAACCCGCCAAGGTGAGTCTCGGCTTATTGGCCAGCATGACAGGCACGCAGGCATTGTACATCAAATCGTTTGCCCTCAAGTGCTACGATATTACCCCCATGAATGGCGTCGTCAACGGTTGCAACGGCATCAAGCTTGATGGCGTAGTGCCCGAAACGCCTGCCGACATCAACGCTGCAGGTAATGTTTACGACCTTTCAGGCCGCCGCGTAATGGTGCCCGGCAAGGGCATATACATCATTGGTGGCAAAAAGGTGGTGCGCTAAATCCCTCCAGCTATTCCCCAAAGGGTACTGCGGATAGATACGAGGGGTAAAAAGCAGTACGCTAAATTGCCCCAGCTATCCTCATGCGACAGCATGCCAACCCGCTTATCAACAGCGATACGAATGCTTATCACGTAAGTCTTGGTATGCTCGCTGATGTTAAAACGTACGCTTACAACAGCGTTTCGTACGCTTATTACCAGCGTTACGTACCCAAAAAATGCAAGAAAAAGGCCGACAAACTAACATTGTCGGCCTTTTTTCTTGTAGATTTCAGCAATAACTTGTATATTTGCACTCGCAAAGAGCAGCAAAGGCTGTTCATATTTGCACGGACTTGTAGCTCAGTTGGTTAGAGCAACAGACTCATAATCTGGAGGTCCTAGGTTCAAGCCCTAGCTGGTCCACAGAGTATGCTGATTATCAGCGTTTTACGAAATATGCGTGCTAAAATGCGTGCGAAATAAGCGGTTATGGCTACTTGTTGAACAAGTCCATAGCCGTTTTTTTGGCTTTATCCGCAATGTCGATGTAAGGTTTCATACTTTTATAATCTGAGTGTCCAGTCCACTTCATGACAACATTTGGAGCTATTCCAAGCATCAGCGCATTACAGATAAATGTACGCCTTCCGCTGTGCGTTCCGACCATCTGCCATTTTTCTTTCGTTTCCTCTATTTTTTTTCCACCTATATAATATATATCCGTTAGCTTCTCGTTGATACCGCATTGGCGGCACGCCTCCTTGATATATACGTTCATTTTCTGATTTGAGATGACTGGTAGAGCCTTGTCTGTATCGTTGTCCGCATAACGCTGTAAGATTGTGCGAGAGTAGTTGTTAAGCTCTATTGTAATCTTGTCATTAGTCTTTTGCGTGGTTATGTGTATCGCGTCATCGTAGATGTCTGTTTTTCTGAGCGCAGCGGCATCGGAATAGCGCAATGACGTGAAGCAGCAGAAACAGAATATATCGCGTGTGCGTGACAGGTAGGGCTGGTCGAACTTGTGGTTATACACTTTCATCAGTTCCTCCCATGTAAGAAATACCACATTGCGGTTGGCACGCTTTAGGTGTGTTCTCTGTGCAGTAAAGGAGATGTCAGTTAATAAGCCCTTGGCCACAAGCCAGCGAAAAAACCACTTGGACATTGACAGTTTCTTTTTTGTCGTTTCATTCTGGTGGCCGAGGTCCGACTGGAAAGCTGCAAACTTGTCAAGAGTTTCTGGCTTTATTTTGTCTATACTCATCTCTGCATCGAACATTTTCCATTCTTGCAGTAGCTTCCTGTGCTTATAGACTACACTCTTGCCCCAATGACATAATTTGCTCTGCTCGTTAATATATTCTTCGTAGAGGTCAAAGAAACCCTCCTTTTGTGCAGTTTTATTTTCACGCTTAAACTCCTTGTCAAGCTCCGCCTTGAAGTCCTCTATTGCAGGCGACTCCTTGAATGAGTTGGCAACGGATTGTATTGTCTCCTCATACCTCTGTATCTCTGCATTTATCTTAATTGCAGGAGTAAAGCTCTTACCATGAGTTGTGTTGCGCTTGCACCGCTGCATAGTCATGTCCCATTTGCTCTTGTCAACATGGAAACCGAGCGAATAAGAGAATTTACGCTTGTTGTAAGTGATGAACACGCGGAGAGAGCCGCGCGCATCAACTGCAAATGTGTATACGTATTTCATAACTTTATTATCTATGCTCGTGTTCTTGTAGCCCTACCGATTTCAGCAGGGCTACAAGTAAAAAATCTATTGCAGTTCTCAATCTCCGAACTTCATCGAATAGACCACTCTGTACAGCCTTATGACTTTAGATTTCGGCACATTTTGATTCTCGAATACGCTGTCCTCGTTAATCCTCCTGCACTCGTAGTAATCTCCTCGGTCGTATATTCGTCTGAACAAAAAACCAAAATCACTTGTATCAACTACCATTGCAGCACCTTGCACAATGTCCGAATTACTCCTCATGTGTTCAAGTGCGAGGACTTCTCCGAGTTTATATTCGGGCAGCATCGCGTCTTGTCTAATTGTATAGTAGAAGTCAATAGATGTGTAAGGCGGTATAGTTGGAATGTATTGCAGTTTCAGCGTCTTGTCCTCCTTAATCGCAGAATACACGTCTGTATCAGGCTGTGAGGCGAGCTGCTTCGTAACGACTGGCTTATATATGATTTCTTTGTGCTTATCGCCTTCATTTTCCTCTCGCGTGCGCGTGTGCGCGTTCATAATAGTTATATTGTTTCCGATGGCGTTATCTCCATAGGTGTTGTCGCTATCTATGTTGGTTGTAGATTGGTCGCGAAGCATCTCGCCTTCTCCAGTTAGGAGCCAGTATTGAGAAAGGCCAAATTTCTCAGATAATTTATTCGCTACTTTTTTACCAACTTCCTTTTTGCCATTTATTAGTTGGCTTATATATGGCTGGCTGACGCCTAATTCCTTAGATAAGACGTCTTGCTTAATTCCTATTGAATAAAAATAATCCTTTAACTTTTCAAGATGGTTGTATTTCATAATGCTCAGTATTTGAATGTTTCGTTGATAGATTTTGATTCCATATATATAATAAACTCTTTGTCCCGTTTAATTATATCCTGCCAATGTCGCAAGTCTTTCTGCCTTTCGTGCTCGTCTATATATGTTCTTTTATTTACTGGTTCTAATAATCTCTCATAATGCTCTTTCATTCTTGCATCAATTAGGTTGCACATTCTGATAAATTCATCGGTGTTAATTATGATGTCATTTTCGTTGTCAACGGCATTATTAAGACAGCTTATAGCGCGTTGCTTGCGCTTGTAAAATTCAGCCTTATCTGTCTTTGTGCTGAAATGATACCTTATATTCAATACAGCATCACACACATTTATTATTGCATGATATCTTTTTTCTCTATTAAGCGAAATACATAATCTTGTTGCTGCATATCCTGTATTATGTCCATTAAGTAACGCAAGACGTGCATATTTTATAACCTCGCTGTTATATTTTTCTTTTTTGCTTTTCCTGTAGGCTTCCATTAAATTGATATATATCATTTCGTTGCTGGGGTTCTTTTCTGATAATATCTCACCTAACCGTATTGCCTCGTCCAATTCATTGTTGGTAATAAGATGGGACAGATAAAGGAAATTATCCTTTCCCATACACTCTTGATACCCGTATTCAATCGATTTTTTTATTGTTTCCATGAAAAATCAAAATAAAATATTACTTTTCCGTTATTTTCCTTTGTTGTATTACTTTTTAGTTATATCTTTGCAACGTGATTAAGAAATAAGGTAATAAATAACGCTGCAAAACAGATTGCAAATATAACAAATAAAAACAATGAAGAAAACGATATACAAGAAAGATATAAAGGCCATGGTAAAAAAATTCGGCCTTGACGAGTTCGAGGCTCGCGAGGTTGAGGTAATGGCCGAGTTTATCAACGAAGAAAAGGGGGAAATCTGCAAGGCAATTCAATCGCCCCTCCTCTACGGAACTTCTTGTAAAACTGAAATGAGTGCTGTGAGCGCGCTCATCGTTTACTTCGGAAAGAAAGTAAATAATGACAACAAGTTGCAAGAAACAACTTGGAAACTTTCAAAGCTTCTAAAATGTAGCTCTTACAACTTACAACAGTGGTTCAAGGGGTTCGCTTGCAACAAGAACCGTTTTGGACAGTTTGTAGAATGTTCTGATACATACGGACTTAATTACTTGGAAATCGCATAAACAAGGTGATGGGCGGTCTAACCAGCCGCCCGCAAGAAATATATTTATGGCTAAAGGTAGTGGAAATACAAGAAGCACAAGAAGTGAAAGGTTGACGAATAATTCTTCAGCAAAGGGTGTTGCAACGACTGAAAGCGAGGTAAGAAGAATTATGGAATCTGACAAGAAAGATGCTCTTTTAAGGAGTATAGAGTCTGGGTCATACGGAAAACAAACATTCAGGGATGTTGACTCTTTGATAAAGAAAATGCAAGATTATGGTCACGCAAACAACGCTCCGATGGAATTTGCAACAACTGTAAGATATTCTAACATTCAAGGATTCATCTCTCAAGCTCAAAGAAACGAAGATGCTAAGGTACAAGAAATAAACAAAAGTGCATTCACAACCGCAGAACAACGAGCTAAATTCGATAAGAACAGAGATACTGCAAAGAATTTAGCGGAGCGGTACAAGACTGTAAAGAAATCTTTCTTTAAAGGAACAAAGTACATTGATATTGATTAGGAATATGAAAGTTTAGGAAAGACAAAAAATTGCCCATGAGTGCAAAGTGTTGCATTTAACTCGCCAACTCAAAAGTCAAGCAGCCAAGGCGAGGGGCTGGCAGCTCGGAAAGACGGGCAAACGCAGGTGATAGGCCGTTAATCGGATAGACGGCAGAAGATAGTACATTGGACTCGAAATCAGATAGATGCTGGATAGCCTTTTGTTGCGTGTTCGGTATTCGCGAAACGTTAGGACATTAGCTGGTTCGACTCCAGCCACCTGCACTACAACTAATATATAACTTAAAGAATAAAAGTATGACAGACATCTTAATGACAGAGAACGAGAAAAGAAGATACGAACGCCAAAAGCGTGTAGTATGCTCGTTCTTGGAGCTAAAACAAAAATACCCGACAGCCGCGAAATGGCGACTTATGCAGGTAATATCGAAGAATGAAAACATATCAACTCAGGCAGTAAGGAATATGCTGCTTAAAAAAGGAATTGTAACTAAAAGAATACGATGATAAAGTGGTTGTGTTTCTCCTTAATCGTTGTACTTGATTTCGTTGCTTGTGCAATGATGTGCGTATCAACTGGACACGGTTGTATAACGCTGTACGATATGATACCATTCTGCGGCATCACACTTTTTATTGCGACCGCAATTATTGCAGTGTGCATATACAGGGCTGGAATGTTTCCTGATTGCGTGCAAACACTCATAAAGTTATCACTCGAAGATTGCTAATATGGACACGAAACAGACTGGCAAGATAAAAGCCATAGAGCGCAAGGCTTACGAATTATACAAAGAAATAGATGCTCTCGTAGACCAGCTGCAAAGAGAAAAGGTAGGCTGTGAAGAAATTGAAGAGCTAAAGTCAGCGCGTGAAACATCTTGTGATGTAGTTGACGCCCTTCAATATGTTAGAGAGGAGTTTGGCAGTAATGATTACGAACCATGACAGAAAAGGACAAAGAGCTGATTCGGAGAGCGAAGTCGTACACTTACCTTGACAGCATAAAGGTGTTCGACATGGCAAAAGAAGCAGATACGGAAGAAGCGAAGAAAGAATTAAAACTGATTGGTTCAACGCTGTATCACGAGGAAGAGTGGCACGCTGGGCTATTATAACAACACATAACAACACCTAAAACAATGGAACAAAACAAGAACAATGCGGTTGTAACGATGACACCGCAAGAACAAGAAATTCAGTTGCTTAGAATTAAGCAAGACACGGAGTTTGCAGCAACTCCAGTCGGACAACAGGTTAAGCAGTTTGAAGCTACTCAGAGGATAGCAAGACTCTATGCGATGTCTAATTTCATTCCTGACTCATACAGGTTCAAGGGCCGCGAGCCACTACCAGCAGAGGCAGTTATCGCAAATTGCACAATCGCACTGGAGATGGCAACGCGAATGCAAGCAAACCCTTTGATGGTTATGCAGAACTTGTATATCGTTCATGGCCAACCAGCCTTCAGCAGTAAGTTCCTTATAGCTTGCATCAATGCAAGCAAACGGTTCTCCGCTCTACGATATGAGTTCCGAGGCACAGAAGGCACAGATGATTATGCTTGCCGAGTTGTAGCCTACGAGATAACCGACACTAAACACAAAGAACCGCTTTGTGGAGACTGGATAAGCATGAAAATGGCGAAGGCAGAAGGCTGGGCATCTAAGAACGGTAGCAAATGGCTGACGATGCCCAATCAGATGCTAAGATACAGAGCTGCCGCATTCTGGCAGCGCACCTACTGCCCAGAAATCAGCATGGGGCTGATAACTGCAGAGGAAGCGCAAGACATTAAGTATACCTCTTATGAGGAGGTAGGAAAGCGAACAGCAGACGCAACCGAGCTGTCAATTTCGGCAATAGCAGAACAGGCAGCAGAACAGGTAGAAGATGCTGAGGAAAACGTAGAACTGCAAACAGAATAAGCCATGTATGACAATAATAATCAAAATACACTTGACTGGTTTCGCTCAAGGCTGGGCAATATAACGGGAAGTGCGGTTGGCAACCTTATGGGCAAGCCGATGAAAAAAGGCGAAGAATGGACAGCAATTGCACAAACGTACATGAACCAGCTCGCATTTGAGAGAGGCATGAACCCAATCATAGTTGGAAATGACATACTTTTCTCCAAGTACGTTGAACTGACTGACAGCCATTCACGTATAACGGACTGGGGGCACTTGATGGAGGGCGAAGCCGCACACCTTTTCGCCAAGACATTCAATAAGAAGTATGGCGATGGCTCTAACACACCGATTGAGTTAGACGAGCCACCATCAGTAAAGAGCGAGAGTCTGCCGAACTTCGCAAGCTCGCCTGATAGAATGTACTACGACAACGAAGCAAAAGCCTTATACGCGATTGAGATTAAATGCCCTTTGGCGCAAAACTTCATCAAGTTCGTCAAGAATGTGTTCACGCAAGACACTTACGAGGAAAAACTTGCTGGACTTAAGAAAGTAGAAGCGAACTACTACTGGCAGTGCTTCGCTCACATGGCTGTCACAGGAGCGATTAAAACGTACTTCGTAGTGTACAACCCATTCATTCGAAAGCCATTGTATTCGCTCGAGATTGTGCGTGACGAGGACGTTATACGAGAGCTGAATGACAAGGTAATAGAAGCGGATAAATACGTCTGCAGCCTCGTAAGTAAAATGAATGCAAACTAATAATCAATGAGCCATGACACAGACATTCGTCACAATACCACTGGAGGACTGGCAGCGTGTTGTATCAATACTTGAACGAGTTGAAGAACGCCTGAAGCCACAAGACGAGTGGATAGGGACAAAGGAAGCTTGTAAGATGCTCGGTATAACTCCGAATACATGGGTGAGTTACCGCAAGAAATTCAACATACAGTGTTCTCAGGTTGGGCGCAATGTACTGGTCATGCGCTCGCAGATTGAGAACTTGTTAAAACAGCGTGAACTATGATGTATATAGACAATATAATACACGCGTTCGAAAAGCGCAGAAAGCGCAATATAGAGCGCATTAACGACCACCTGTGCAAGCAATTAGCAGAGAGGGTGCAAGTCAAGGAGTATGACAACAAGATGTATGTTGCGATAGATGGCACGCCTATGATTGACGCTGCAAGTCTTAACGTTGACATAATTACAGCCCTGCAATCTATCAGGGCAACAATCTCACGCTATAATATCGGGCAATGAAGAAAACGTATTACTTTCAACATGACTACAATGCGAGGAACGACCCAAAACTGCAAGCATTGATTGTTGAGATGGGCGTAGCTGGAATTGGTATTTACTGGTGTCTTGTTGAGATGCTTTATGAGCAAGACGGTGAGATGCCGATGAGTTCTATCAAGAGTATAGCATACAACCTTCATGTAAAGCAAAAGACAGTCGAACGCGTGATAAAAGATTTCGGTTTGTTCGATTATGATGACGATAAGGCTGAAAATGTTGAGAAAAGTCCGAAAATGTTTAGAAATAAATCGGTTTTGAAAAGATTGAACCGAATAATTGATATTTCAGAAAAACGAAAACGGGCAATCGAAACGCGCTGGAAATCAAAGAAAAACAACGAAAGCAACGAATACAAATGTAATACAAATGAATGCGATAATGATACAAATGAAGTACAAAAGGAATACAAGAGTAATACACCCATAATAAAAGAAAATGATATAAAAGAAAATGATATAAAAGATATTACACACACATCATGCGCGCGTAGCGCGCGAGAGGAGGAACTTTTTCAGGAATTTGGGCAAATGCAAAGTGCATGGGAGGAAATTGCGATGAAGTTCGGCAAGGATATTCCATCACTTAAGAAAATACTGCAAGACTTCATTCTGGAGTGCAGAGCAAAAGGAACTGCACATAGCAGCATATCAGACCTGCGATGTCATTTCGTGGACTGGGCGAGAATTCAAATACAACAACAAGAAAAGCAGAAACAACAAAATGAACGAAGATACAAGACTGCCTCAGAGCGTAAGCGAGAAGCAAACGATATTGCAATTAAGCGATGTCAAGCTTCAATCTATGAGCGTCTCACGAATGTGGGCGGAGAAGAACAGCTGCCTATCTAAGTTGATGCAGAATTACAGCCCAGCGAATTGGCATTATCTGGCGCAGATAGGCGACAAGGTTTATCTAAGAGAGTGCGCTGCACTTGGTGCGTTAAACACGCTGTACGATAACGCTGGCGCAGCCCAGTCTTGGCTCGAAATACAGATAACAGGTATGTTCTTGAGTTCGGCAAGCGACAACGAAGTCCTTACAGAAGGCATCAGGCTGTTCGTTGACAACTTCACCGCAATAGCTTCAAATTACAAACTTACAGAATTGATGCTGTTCTTCTCGCGATACAAAGCTGGACGTTACGATAACAGCTATGTGTCATTCGACCCTCGCAGAATAGGGCTTGCCTTCAACAAGGAGTTCCTGCCAGAGCGCAACCGCGCTATCGCAAGGATTGAAGCCTTGCAGAACACAACTAATGCAGGAAAGGACTGGTATGACCCAGCCAAAAACGGGGGAAGAAGCTCGCTTGAACATTACAGAAACAACGACATATTTGACACCGAAATCGTAATCAGGAGAGACAGCCAGAATCTAAGACAAGAACTGAACATAGTTGGCAGTGTAAGCGTTAATGGAAGATGCGTGAGCAGATTGCCGAAAAACAAACTTATGCGAATAACAAAGTACAAAGAGAATGGTAGCATACTCGTAATATAGCCGAAAAGCCGCTTTTAATGCGGTTTGAGCGACTTTCTAACGATAAGCGTACAAGTTATACATAATAAAAAATAACGCGTTATATGCAAAGAAAAATTTGGAGCAAAGAAGAGGAACAAATACTCGTGCAGAATTACCCTATATGCACGATTGAGGAGCTTGTGGTTCTGCTTAAGACGAGCAAGGCTAAAATTCGTCAAAAGGCGCAGAAAATGCACCTGCGTAAAACCGATGATTTTAAGCAGAACATTCTCGCACATATAGCGCATAAAAACATCTGCAAGATGCACACGGAAGAGGCACGGAAGAAACGAAGAACAACTCTCGAGAACATTATAAAATCGGAGAGATTGCGAATAAAATACGGACTACCACAGAGAACGAACAGAGTGTTCTCTATGCTAACTGCAAAAGAGAATATGTCGGAGATAAGGAGAAGATATGAATTAAGGAAGAGAGGGTATGTTGTATTGATTAACGGGCGCACTGTTCTATATGATGCAGCGACCAAACGAAGCGACAGGAAGGAAGGCAATCTAAAGAAACTCGGGTACGAGTTTATTGCGAGAGATTCGTACAAGGGGGACTTAACTGCAATGACAAACGATAACAAACCATCAACGATAATATAACAACAGCAATGAACAATCTAACGACAACAACACAAGGTAACCCATTCTTCGGCAAAAGTCTGAAAAGACGCATTGGCTCGCCTCTCTACACAACCTACAAGAATGGCATTAACGAGCTGGAGGAGCGCGACAGACGATGCCGAGAAGAACCTACAAGCAAGGAGAGCCGCATATTTGGTGATGTGTTCTACCTCAACATGATGCGCAAGGAACTTGCTAACGAGAAGCTGCGCAGTGCGCTGTGTACTATCAGTCAGAGCAAGTACTACCGACACGACATTAAGAAGAGCGTGAAGGAACTTCAGATTAAGATAGCAAGGTGGGACAGTGATATAGCTCGCTGCATAGCTACCGACAGCTTGATTGACATGTATGACGGTCTCGCAGAATGGACGAGCGAACACTTTGAACATCTGTGGCAACCGTTCTATTACTCGGTGATGCAGGTGCTTACTCGGAATGGCGTTAAGGACGCTCCCGTGATGGCGGCTCTTGAATGTGCACTGCCTTTGTGTGAGTATGCCAACGGCCGATTGCTTATGGACATTGCACAGACAGCAATGGACTGCCCTGCCACAAAGCTGCTTGGCGTGATGGTGGAGGAGGATATTTACCGCATGACGGACAAGCTCCGCACAAGGTTGGCTGGCATCGTGACTGGCAAGGACGAGGAAATTGACCTTAATGCCGACAACAACGTCAACACAGCTGGCGTCAATCTGCTTAACGCATTGAGCAACACGGAGCAGATGAAGGGCTGGCTACAAGATTACTTTGAATATCGCGATAGTGCGAAATAAATTGACAACGACATGACGATAGAAGAAAGAGTACTGCACTACACAAGACGTAATTCCTACGGGAGATTGATATTCCCGCATTGCGTGAGAGCGCACATTGACGAGATTATGCTTTATGCGCCTTGGGCGTTGAGCGCGACAGAATTGAACAACATTAAGAGAGGTATTATGCGATGAATAAGCCAGTGTGCAAGAACTGCAAATACTATGTTGGGAATACGAACTATCTGCCAGACGGATATTATTGCAAGTATGCCTTCAAACCTTATGCTAACAAGTGGTGCAACTGCATTGATGATTGCGAATACAACGACAGGGTAGCACGTGAATGCAATAGCACAGATACCTGACCGTTGCCAAAGTAAACAATTCAAATTTAATATATATCTATATGAAGAAATATAAATTAACTGATGAGACTATAGAGTATAATTGTGTGACTCTATATAGAATCGAAGCTCTTAGGAACTTTGGTTCTATAAAAACTGGTGACAAAGGTGGATTTGTGCAATCATATCATAATCTATCACAAGAAGGAGATTGCTGGATTCATGGCGAAGCTAAGGTCTTTGGTAACGCTAAAGTCTATGAGAATGCACAAGTATTTGGCAGTGCAGAAGTCTGTGGCTACGCTTCTGTCAAAGGCAACGCTTTTGTCTTTGGCAGAGCAAAAGTTTATGGCTGGGCTAAAGTCTTTGGGAAAGCACAAGTATTTGGCGATGCTAAAGTCTATGGTAACGCTTTTGTACATGGTGACGCAGAAGTCTATGATAAAGCAGAAGTCTTTGGCGTGGCATCAGTCTATGGTAACGCTTTTGTTAAAGGCGACGCTATAATTAAAACAGGCCGAGATTATATAGTTTTCAAAAATTGGTGGAGCAGTGACCGCTATTTTACATGGACACGAAGCAACAATATGTGGAACGTTGGTTGTTTCTATGGCACTGGTAAAGAACTCATCAAGAAAGCCTATGCGGATAGTGAAGATAGCGGAAAAGAATATGAACGAGTAGTGAGATATGTGGAGAGCATTCTTGCAGACTAACGAAAATTTATAAAAAACTATGACAACAACATTCTACAATTACACACCCCACTCGATAACGCTTAACAGCGGAGAGAAGTATGACAGTGTCGGAGTGGCACGAGTTAGCAATACCTTTAGCGAGGTTGATGATAACGGCATCTGCTCGGTGAATTATGGCGACATAACGGGGCTTCCCGAGCCTACTGATGGGTGTACATATATCGTAAGTGCTTTGGTTCTTGCCGCAGCTAAGGCGGCTGGCCGAACGGATTGTGTTGCGCCTGCTACGGGCCACCCTGAATGTCTGCGCAAGGACGGGTTTATCGTTTCTGTTCCTTGCTTTGTGAGATAACATTATTAACAACAAAAACCAAACAATATGCAAGTAGAAATAAGTGCAATGATTGAGGATTACGATATTCTCGCTTACGTATCAGAGAACAAACAGGCTAAAGTAATTGACAACATCTTCTATGAGTGTGCCGAAGGGAGTAGAAGAGAATTTATTCACGGTCTTGATGATTCTTACCTCATAGAAGAATTAGAAGAAAGAGGTTTTACAATAACTAAAAACGAGCAACAATGACACGAACAACATACAAGAGAGTCTCCTTCGACCTTGAGTTGGCGAAGAAGATTACCAACAAGGAAGTTAAAGGAAGGATAGTGACAGAGGACAATCTTACTGCAAGGATAGTTTGCTTTGATATGAAGTTTGGAGTAGATAAAATTCTCGCAGTCCTTGTTGATTGTGGTGGCGAATATGAAATAGGGGTAAGGTGTAACTTAGATGGTACTTGCCGTGATGACAGAAAAGAAGATAAATTCAATCTCCACATCGAAGTCCCAACCTACTACCGCGACTACTCAAACTTTGTTCCGCAAAAATGGCAACCTTGTTTAGTGAGAAATAATGAGAACCATCTTTGGGGAATTCAAGTGTACTCACATACTAATTGTCAAGGTAAAATGCTGTTTTACAACGATGAAGGCTATGTAATACCATATACTAAAGTTCTCCCTCTCTCCAAAGTGACCGCACGTTTGATAGGCACCACAAAAAGCTACGAGCAACTAATACAAGAGCTTGATAAAAATGACCAAGATTAAATCATGTGACGGGCAAGGCTGCAAGGAGCGCAAGGCTTGTTTGCGATTTGCCCTGTTGCATACAGAGAGTGACAGACACAACATTCACAAGGCTTGCTATTACACAAGACCGAACGGGCGCGACTGCCCGATAATGATTAAACAAGTGACGATATAACGACAACAATACTAACCCAAAAAAACATTATAAACATTATGAGAACAGACAATATCAACATTGCGGAAATTCTGAAAAAGCAACCGAGAGGCACGAAACTCTATTCACCTATTTGTGGTGATTTGTTCCTCGACCATATAGACGATGACGAGGACATCATTTATTGCCGTACCCACGACTATACTTACGTAAGATTTATGGGAAACGGCCGTTATTGCGGTAATAAGGAATGGCGAATGCCTCCTTTTCCCGTCAAAGGCGTTGAGCCAGTGGGACGTAGCCCAGTTTGAAAATGGCGACATAATAGTGGTGAAAGAGTACGACAGATGGCGTGAAAATCCGAAGATATACCTCATGATTTTCAAAAAATGCGACTGGAGTGATGGCATTATTTATTTCCATGCCCTGATTATGATTGGCTCAGATGAGTGGTACGGCAGGGAAGGCTTGTGCAGTGTCCTCATAAACCCCCAGGCGAGCAAAGTCACGTGCAGGTCGGCTCGCGATTGTGAAGTGTTTGAAATGAACAAAGCCTTGGGTGAGCATCATTTGCGATGGAATGCCGAAAAGAAATGCGTTGAACCACTTCCGAATGAAGAAGGGCAGACAGCCCCACGTTTCAAGTTTGAGCCTTATGACAAGGTGCTGGTGCGCGATGGGGATAATGACAGGTGGCAGCCGGCGTTTTTTTCTGTGTTAAAGGAGGATAGTGCAGAAAAATTTGGCGTAATAGATGGATATATTCCTACTTTCTACAGTCAGTGCATACCCTACAACGACGGCACAAAGCATTTGCTCGGCACGTACGACCCTTACAAGCCAAAGGCGTAAGCACCTTGTCCGTACCAGTTGGAATAGTTGTAAACAAATTAAACGGTTAAAAAACATGGAAATAAAAATTTTAGTAGAAGAAATAAAGGAGATGTATGCAGTGTTAGACAATGCCATACAGAACTCTGACCATACGGACTTTGAACAGTGCTATTTGGCACTTGGTGAATTGTGCGAGTATGCTCTGTGCGGCTCAGATAGATACAAGGGAGTGGCCTCTGTGCCTGACCTAATAAAGATGTTCAAAAGAGACATGAAGTATGTGCAGGGACTCATGGGCAAGGAGGAGGAGAAAGCTTACCTTGATGATGAGTGGGAACGCCTAAATGGTAAAGAGGAGGACAAGGCATGATAGAAGCGATTTTTTATGCTGTGACTTTTGTTCTTTGCGTTTACGGGGCTTACCTTGCAGGCAAGGATATTGGCAGAGAGAACGGATATTATGAGGGCCGCAGCGAGGCTCGCAGAGACCTTGAACACATTGTTGAACACTACAAAAAAATGGCTTATGCAAAGGACACTCCAACAGAGGGCGCGTGAGGCTGCCGACCGCATTCGCTGTGACGAGTGTGGCGAGCAAAGCACTTGTACGCCACTTATGGCGAAAGCCTGTCTTAAAGGTTTTATTCGCGGTTATGTGGCCGCAAATTCAAAAAATTGACGAAACATGAAACTACTGATAGTAATAGCACTAATGTTGCTCGTTTACTGGCTCTGGAAGGACATCAACCGTCATGACGGACCACCGATTGCGAGCAACTAATTAGCAACATACCCAACTTACCAACCTCATATTTTATTTACTTCATAAATATAAATGGTTTTGTTTTAGTTGGATTTGTTTTTAATTGCCCGAGGTCGGGTAACACTCGGTTCGTGTCCGAGGTGGGGTATTTATAAGCCCTCTCTGCAACGCCACAATTTAATAACTTAAATACTAAAGGATTGATTTTTAATAGGTGCAGTGGTGTCGGCAGCACGTGGTTCGTGGCCACGGAGGGCGCAATTTTAATTAGAGATAATATGACTACAAAACAAGTTATTCACGCCCTGCATTTGCACCAGAAATGGCGCAGAGGGGCAATAAGCGAGATGCCATTAACGGCAAAGGAATATGGTGAAGCCTTGGACGAGGCAATAAGACTGCTTAGACAATATGACAAACAGCAAGACGGGGCAGTGCGGTGAGTGCCTGAGGTTCGCCAAGGGCAGATGCCCGAAATTCTTTTCCAACTCTGTGCGGACAGCGTGTAATGGCTTCACACAGAGCAAATCAGTAACTAAAAATACACACTTCGATAAAGTATAAACATTATGACATTCGACGAATACCAAGAACTTGCAATGACTTTCTGCACAAAGGAGAGTAACAATTTACCATACATGATACTCGGCCTTAACGAGGAAGTAGGAGAACTGACAGGAAAGCTTGCAAAAGCAGTGCGCAAAGGACTGCTAAAGCCTGACCTTACCTTTGACGAGGATAACGTTAATGAAGAACTTTTTGAGCTAATGGACAACCTTACAAAGGAAAGTGGCGATGTACTATGGATGCTCGCTGGGTTACACTCTGTTCTTAACAAACGACTCGAAACTACTGCGCATCTGAATATCCACAAACTTACAAGCCGCAAAAAACGAGGTGTTATCGTCGGGGAGGGCGACAACAGATGAGCTATAAGAACGAACCAAGGACGAAGCAAGGCAGCGCAAAATACAGAAACAAGGTCGTAAACAACGTTTTCGGGCGATTTGACAGCATTAAGGAGTTTAAGCGGTACTTGTTATTGCGCGAGGAAGAAAAAAGCGGTAGAATAAAAAATCTGCAAAGACAAGTCAAGTTCGAGCTAATACCTAAGCAGACCGACAGCAAAGGCAAACTACTTGAACGGGCGTGTTACTACATTGCTGATTTCGTGTACGATAGGCAAGGCAAACAGGTTGTGGAGGACGTAAAAAGTCGGATAACTGTTTCAGTTGCATCTTTCGTAATCAAGCGGAAAATGATGCTGTATAAGTACAATATCTCGATAAAAGAGGTCTGAATTTACAAGTAAGGACTAAGCATTATGAGTGCTTAGTCCTTTTTGCGTAATATTGCAATATGAATAACGAACTATACATACCAGACTCGTTGTTTCCGAGTGATAACGATTTCGAGGTTCCAAGCCTCAGATTAGACATGCAAGCGACAACTTGCCAAATTCCTTTTGTGTGCTTTGGCGAGCAGAAGCGAACGTTCAAAATGAATGGCACAGGAACGCTGCATTTCTACACTGATGACTATCGGTTCAATGCGGTTTACGAACACCCCGAGAAAATTTTGCAGCAAAACCCTGCACAAATCGTAGAACCCAACTTCTCGCTATTCAATGAAACACCTATTGCGTTTGGTCTGCAAGCAATCTACAAGAAACGACTCGTTGCAAGGCAGATGCAGGAGGAAGGCATTCGCGTGTTCGTTGACCTGAATGTCGCTAACAAGTTCTACGCATTCAATCTGCTTGGAGTTCCGAAAGGCTGGAGCGCATTCTGCACACGGGGCTACGAGGACAGAGTAAACGCTCTGAGCTTCGAATATGAGATAGCCAAGCGTGTTTCTGACGGCAATAATCTTACATTCGTTGTGTATGGCGGTGGCGAGGTTATTAAGCAATGGTGCAAAGAGAATGGTGCGGTTTACGTTACGCCAATCATCATCATAAAGAACAAGTACAAGTCTATTCAGCGCATGGCAAAGAATACAGCATTGTTCAAAGAAAACTGGGACATGGGCAAAGCTATTCCAACGCTGAAAGATTTGCTTGACAAACAAGTTATAGACAACAGAAAACAAATTGAACATGGCAAAGGGTAGCGGTGGAACAAGGAGCAATAGAGGAAACGCAAAACAGCAAGCGCAAGAAACTATTAGAGATAGTCAGATATTTCAGAAAATGGACTTTGTAAAGGCTACACAACTCGCAATGCGCGATGTGAACGTGCAAGAAACGTTGGGCGACAAGTTTACAAACGAACATATAAAAAAACTGAAAGGCATAGCCGTAAAAGACATTAACTATGATTACGACTTGTCGTTCGGTAAAGACTCAAATGGAAATCTAACGATGGGAAAAACCTCTAAAGAAGAACTTGCTGAAATCTTTGATGAGGAATACAAAGGTAACGAAAAATTCTCTCAGAATGAAAAATCAGACATTGCGTTTAAGTCGTTCAAGATTGTACATAAGGCGTATACATACAGCCTACAAGCTCTGTCTGCTGACCAATCAACTGGAAGAAAGAACAAATAAAGAGCGGAGATATGGCAAAGGGTAGTGGAGGCACACGAAATCAAAGACGCTCGTCAGAACATCGTACTGGTCCAGGTTTTACAGAACCAATAAAAGGTCCTACAGAACCATCTTCATCAGCAACTGAAATTCAATACGTATTTACAGATAAAATAACGGGAAATCAGTCTGATGGTTACAAAAATCTTGACGCGGTTAAAACAGCTATAAAAGAAGCTGAAAAAAACGACAAGAATGCTGGTGTGTACGAAGAAGATAGTTATTACATTGAGCGTATTGAAAACATTAAAGGTCGAGGACGCTCCGAACATTGGCATTTTGGAAAATAAGGTGATTTATGGCAAAGGGCAGCGGAAGTACAAGGGCATCTAAATGGTTTAACCGCGACAACTTACAAGAGCAATTATACTATAAAGATGGTGTACGCGTAGAATACGCTGAACTGAGTGAAATGGGCAAAAGACTTGTAAAAGACGAAAAGAAGAAGATTGCAAAAGAGCTGTATGCCAAACTTAAAAACGAAAAGACCACACAAGTAATAGATAACGCGCAAGTGATTCAAATAAGTTATACAAGTCATGGCTTAGACCACTTTGCTAATGATGCGATGCTCTCTCTAAGCGGTAAATACTTCAGTCGAAAATCAATGATGCGTGTGAATGAAATACTCGCAAAATCTACATACGTGCAAACTACACATGGTTTAGCGCATTCAAGAAGCGATGGCCGCGAATTATGGTTTACATACACTGATGCAGATGGACGAGGTGTTTACTTTAAGGTGTGTTGGAATCGTAAATTAAGCACGTATGAACTTTATTCTGTTGTAGATAATATATAAAAATGCCCCACGTGAGTTTCAGGATAACACCCTGTCTCCGTGGGGGCGAAATAAGTGTCCAGCACTTATTCCCATACCGCAAAATTACGAACAATTATAATACAAAGCAAATATGCAAGCAAAAACAATCAAACTTTCTGAATTGCACCTCAACACTGGGCAAATCAAAGACGTGCCAAAGAACCCTCGCTTTATCAAAGACGAGCGTTATGAAGCACTTAAAAAGAGCATTGAAGATGACCCCGAGATGCTACAACTTCGTGAACTCGTTGCCTACGATAACAACGGAGAACTTGTCGTTATCCTTGGCAATATGCGTTACCGAGCCATGAAAGAACTTGGGTACAAAGATGCTCCTGTTAAGGTGTTGCCAGCCGAAACAGACGCAAAGAAACTCCGCGCATATATCCAGAAGGACAACATTGCATTCGGACAAAACGATTGGGATTTGCTTGGCAATGAGTGGGACGTGGAAGAATTGCAGGATTTTGGACTGGAGTGTGAGTTCCTAAACCCATCTAATTTTGACGATGCAGACTCTTTTGATGATTTGGAAGAAGGGGCGTTTCAAAACAAAATAGCTGAAGAAAGCGGAGTCTTTAGTATTACATTTAATTTCCCAAAAGAGCACGAAGAAGAAATAAACAATTATGTCAACGAAACAGGTAAGCCCGCAATAGTTGACATGATTGTAAATATCGCGTTAGGTGGAACAAACGATGTAGAAACTGAAAGTCAAAAAGAGATATAGTATGCCAATTTGTGGAAGTCAAGTTATTCTATGTGATGTCCCTATAAGATTTGATACATACATAGGTTGTTCACATTACTGCTCTTACTGCTTTGTTCAACGTTCAAAAGATGTATTCGCGAACGTTAAACCTGGAGAGGGGGCAGAGTCATTGCGTCGGTTTATAAATGGTGAAAGAACAACAGAAACACGATGGTGTGACTGGGACATACCTCTGCATTGGGGTGGATTATCAGACCCATTTCAACCTGCTGAACTGAAATATAAGCGTTCCCTTGAAGCATTAAAGGTTTTCGCAGAGACAAAATATCCTTTTATTGTCAGTACGAAGAATAAAATAATATCTGAGGAGCCTTATCTTTCTTTGATTAAGCAATGTGATTGTGTTGTACAATTCTCTGCAGCTTGTGATAGCTATGATAACTTTGAGAAAGGCGCGAGTACTTTTAGAGAAAGGCTTGATGCTGCAAGGAAAATATCGCCTTACAAGCGCGTTATTATACGCTGTCAGCCATACATTCCGAAGTATTTCGATGAGATTAAAAATAGCATAGAAAAATTTCACGAGGCTGGAGTTTATGGGGTTGTTTTTGAAGGGATTAAGTATACGAGAAAAGTAAAAGGTACTATAAAGAAACGTGCTGATTTCGTGTTCCCATCTGATTTGTATAAGCGGCATTTCTCAATATTCAAAGAGATGTTGCATAAAAGAGGAATGAGGTTCTATTGCGGAGAAAACAGATTGCGTGCAATGGGTGATTCATTGTGCTGTTGCGGGATAGACGGGTTGGGCTGGAAGCCTAACACATATAATCTTAACCACTATATCTACGATAAACAAAACTACAGACATACAGACGCAATGATGAAGGAGGGTTCTTGCTTGTGCTTCCAATGCTTAAGCCAAAAAAGTAAAACGCGAGGCGTATTGAAAAAGATCAGTTTTGTCGAAATGATGGACGCGCAAAGTAGGGATTTAAGTTCGGTGTGCAATCTTGTAGAAGACAGTAAGGCAGAACAGTTACAAATAAGTGTAAAGCGCGGTAAACATGTCAAAAGCAAGCGGTAGCACACGCATAGTAAACCCATCAACGAAAAGTAGGCTTGAAACAATATCGGATTTTAATGCAGCAATGAATAGCGGTCTATACGATAAAGAACTTTCGTACTTACCTGAAAAAGGCAGTGGTTCAATGCTTTACCAAATAGGTCATAACTACCACATTGAAGAAATTGAAGTTGGACGTGCCTTAGCTGACAAAGGGTATCGCGTAGTTCTTACTCCCGAGGGAATTGAAGCTTACGCAACAGCATATAAGAAAGACGGTACACCTAAGTATGCAGAGGGTACTATAAGCGGTATTCTTTATGACCAAAGGACTGGTAATAGCAACCTTACTAATGCGGTGAATAATGTAGATAACGCAATAGTTCATGCACGTGAAAAGGGTGCATCAATAGCATTGATTTATGACAGATATGGAAAGATGCATAGAACCGACATTGAAGAAGGTATGAAAAAGTATCAGAGTTTTGCTAGAACGAATGATATCAAAGCAGTATTGGTCATAGACAGAAACAAAAATTTGTATGAACATCACTTTGATTGATAAGATGCAGTCCAAGTGCCTGTCTGCATCGTTAGTCCTTATTTGCGAGACCTGCGGCACTGCAAGCACTCTCGCACCGAACTAACTCCGCAAATCTACAAACAAATAATCAATTAAGCAAATAACATGCGAAATAAAAGCGAAAAAAACCTTATCCCGATGAACAAGCAGCCACCCGAGGTGCAGAGGGAACTCAGCAGAAAGGGCGGCCGCAATTCAGGGAAATCACGCAGAGAAAAGCGCGCAATGGCTGATGTGTTGCGCATGATGATAGAACAGCCCATACCTGCAAACCAACGCAATGCTGTGCAAGCCTTGAAAAAGTTGGGCATAAGTTCTGCAGACGCCACAAATGCAGCATTGATTAACCTGCAACTCGTCAACCTTGCGCTAAGCAGTTCAGTTGACAACAAGACAAAACTCAGAGCGATTGAACTTATACACAGGTTTATTGACGGGCAAAAGGTTGATGTGACAACGAACGGAAAAGATGTCGCGAAAGAGCCTCTTGTGGTGCAAGTAATTGACAGCCGAGAGCAGGTAGACAAGCAAGATAATGAAGATACAGACAACGAGGATTTATAGCGAAATAGAAAACGCTAAAGCTAAAGGCTACACAACCGTCAGCGAGCAAGGAAGCAGCCGAAGCTCAAAGACTTACAACACGGTCATTTGGGTGTGCGTGTATTGCTTGCAGTACGCCAACACCTCGGTATCAATAGTGCGTGCGACACTTCCAGCTCTAAAAGGTTCCGTATTGCGTGACTTCGTAAAAATCATGCAAGACATGGGCGTTTGGAATGACTGCTCATTCAATAAATCCGATTTGATTTGCACCTTCCCGAATGGCTCATGGGTTGAGTTTTTTTCGTGTGACAACGAGCAGAAATTGCGCGGTCGTAAGCGACAAATTCTGTACGTAAATGAAGGCAACGAACTAAAGTTTATAGAATGGCAGCAGCTGCAAATGCGTACAACTAAATTTTCTATCATTGACTACAACCCATCATTCTCTGATGACCACTGGCTATGCACGCTAAACAAAGAGCCTAAGACCTATCATTTCATCACCACATACAAGGATAATCCATTCCTTGAACAAAAGGTTATTGAAGAGATAGAGAGCCTTAAATATAAAAACCCGTCCTTATGGCGCATCTACGGTCTTGGTTTGCAAGCTATGGTAGAGGGTTTGATATTTGAGAATGTGGAAGAGATAGACGAGATACCTCGCTGGCATCAGAAGCATCACTACCGAGGCATGGACTTTGGTTATACGAACGACCCTACGGCCATTGTAGACGTGTATATTAACGATAATTCGCTGTGGATTGATGAAGTATGCTACCGCACGGAAATGCTGGCTGCAGACATAGCGAAAGCGCACAAGGAAGCCAATCGCGAATGCGGACAAAATATTGAGATAATATCTGAGAGTGCCGACCCGCGACTGATTGACGAAATTTCGAATGCAGGGCTTGACATTCACCCCGTACACAAGTTTCAAGGGTCAATTATGGCTGGAATACAGAAGATGCAAGAGCTAAAGATACGCGTGACAAAGCGAAGCACAAATGTACTGAAAGAGTTCAGAAACTACACCTACCGACAGAATAAAGATGGCAAGTGGCTGAATGAGCCTATTGACGCCTACAACCACGCGATAGACGCAATACGTTATGTTGTGCTTGATAAACTGCTCGGGCAGAATAGTAACGGCATAGAAGCCGATGATTTTATAGATATGCTGTAATAAACACGAGAAAATAATAAACATGAAGCCAATAAGAGAGATAATGGCATTGGGCGACCCGATGCAGATTTACACGCTGCTGACAGCACGCAAACGAGGTTTCAAAAAGCCTCTTGATGTAACAGAAGCGGAATATAACCCAATGCAGCACGCAGTCTATGACAAGACAAAGCGCAAAAAAAAGGAACTTAAGGTAAAGAGCGACAAGCGAGACAATGATGGGAACTGGCTATACAAGACAAAGTATGTAGACCGCTGCCGTATTGCTGTTCCAGCACAGCGACTTATCTGTGAGCGTGATGTTGGCTTCTTGCTTGCCAAACCAGTCAAATACAACATCGATGGTGTTGCAGATAGCCAGCAACAAGAGTTGTATGACAGCGCAAAGGATATTCTGAAATACAATAAGATAGACTACTTCGACAAGCGACTTGCACGCGAGTTGTTCCGTTGTTGCGAATGCGCGGAGCTATGGTACATCGTTAAGGGCGAAGATGGCGAGGAGGACGAAATGCGTGTAATGCTGCTCTCGCCATTGCATGGGGATATTCTGTACCCCCACTTCGATGACTACAACCGCATGGACGGATTTGCGCGCAAGTACAATGTAAAGGACGAACTCGGCAATACGACTGTCCATTTCGATGTGTACACGTCAACCCTCGTGTACCGATACAGGAACAATGGAGCAAACCTTGAACTTATTGACGCAAAACCGCATGGCTTTGGTAAAATCCCCGTTGTGTATTATCGGCAGGAGGAAACCGAATGGGAATGCGTGCAACCAATCATTGAGCGACTGGAAGAATTGCTTTCAAATTGGGGCGATGTGAATGACTACTTTGGCGCACCAACATACTTCTTCAAGGGCAAGATGAAAGGCTTTGCCGAGAAAGGTGAAGTGGGTCGTGTGTACCAGGGCGAGGGCGAAAATGCTGACATGAAGGTCGTGTCTTGGAACTCTGCTCCCGAGAGTATGCGACAGGAGGTAGCCAATCTTACAAACATCATATTCTCATATTCGCAGACGCCTGACATATCGTTTGAGAACATGAAAACCCTTGGTAACAACACGAGCGGAGCGGCAATAAGACTCATGTTCACCGACCCACACCTAAAGGCCGAAACGAAAGAGGAACTGTTTGGCGAGATGTTCACGCGAAGATTTAATGTCGTAAAGAGTGGCTATGCAACGAGCATGAAAGCTACACCAAAGCGTATCGCAGACCAGCTTCAAGTAACGCCAGTGTTTACGCCCTACATACCGAAAAACGAGATGGAGATGCTGCAACTCATCAATCTGTCAACGCAGAGCAAGCAGACCATGTCGCAAGAAGATGGTGTAAGGCTTAATCCGCTTGTGAGCAATCCCGAGGAAACAATCAAGCAGTTGCAAGAGGAGAGCGCACAATCAATGAAGATGGCCCTGTTCGGCACAACAAAAGAGGAGGACGAAACTGGAGAGGAATAATAACTGAAACACGGAATGACCGCTGAACAGAGATTGACAAAATTGCTTCTGCAAGCGTCAGGCGACTTGCAGAAGCTATACGACAAACTTATTAAAGAGCTGACAAAGGCAACATCAAATTCTGTTCACGCTGTCAGCCCTGATGAATTGTACACAATAGCAAAGGCTTGCACCCCGACTGAAAAAGAACGGGTGCAGGCTTTGCTTGATGCTTACAGTGGCACTCTTAGCTCACTTATAAAGCAGGGCATAACGCGTGCCGTTCTGCTCTCAGCCAACATTCAGCAAAAAGCCCTGTCAGCATACACGCGTATGCAGGGCAAGGAGGTTGACGATTGGCGCGAAAGTACGGCAAAGGCATTCATCAACAGCCGAATGAAACGCGATGGTGGACTCAACCTTTCTGACAGGGTGTGGAACTACACGCAACAAACAAAGGCAGAGTTTGAACTCGCTATGTCGCAAGCACTTGAAAAGGGTATCAAGCAAGGCATATCGGCAGAGAGCCTTGGCCGTCAGATACGGCAGTACCTCAATAACCCCGATATGATGTACAGACGTTATCACCTCAAAAAGGCCATGGCAG